>UMLE01008198.1_pt1 | contig 13317 bp, 6 predicted proteins | sample 1966461 | NCBI WGS metagenome assembly UMLE01 (sample SAMEA4836196, study PRJEB28245) | human gut metagenome | biome: gut microbiome; material: fecal sample | place: Denmark | collected 2008 | reverse complement strand
GATAGTGGCTGGATTGGAACACTACAATGTTCCATTGAGGCACTGGTAAAAAGTATGAATCCAGATATTGAGGTGCAGGGGTGCTACTTTGGTATGTATGAATATCCTACTGGAAGTTCTCATGAAAAATTTCATACATATTATTTCTCACCGGAGAGCGGATTAGTGAGAAAAAGCTGCTTTAGCAATTCACTTTTCGAAACAATTGTGTCATCGCTGGAGGGTATGACCAAATCATATGATAAGGTAGAAAATGGGTATGTGCCAGTTATGAATGATGCACGTAATCCAAATGCAGATCAAATGAAAAAAAACATTGCGGCATTACAAATGTTGTTGGCACAAATATCTTTCGAAAAGGGAAAAAATACAATAGATATTGGAACAATAGAAAAATTATTTTATCTATTTATGTCAGAACCGTCTATTGTTGAGGTAAAAGCTTATGGTGATAATCTTTTTTCGGATGATGTAATTGATGGCAACTATAAAAAAACAGCTGCTGAGCTAACATGGGAACAGATAAGAAATCAAAGATTTTTGAGAAGAATGATGATTGTATCTGGTGTGAGAAAAGCAACATTATATGAAAGTGCTTGGCTGGAGGGAAGCATTGTAAAAGCTGAATTCAGAGAAAATAAAAGTGAGGACACTGTCAGAAAAACGCAGTTGGAGTCTTTACATGTTAGAATATATAAGTATTTTGTATTCTTGCGTAAACAATTAAAAAGAAAATAGAGAGTAATATTATATATGAGTTACAAAATGAAAAAGAAGAATAAAATCATTGAAATTTTATTTATAATGGCTGTTGCCTTTATATTAATCATTTCTGACAGAGGAAAAGTTTATGCTGCAGACGCAGTTGTCTCTTTTGGAAGAGAAAGTTATTCAGTAAATATGGATGACACCTTTGAGATAGAAGTAACGATTAAAGCAGATGGAAATATTGGTGTTTATAAAGTTGAACTTCAATATGATACCGGACGCTTGGAGTATGTATCAGGAGCTGAGGCAGAAGAAGATGGCGTAATTACGCTTGAGGGAACTGGTTTTGGTAATGAAATAACCTATGACAATATTACATTCAAAGCAATAGGCGGTGGAAATGCAGGATTAAAAGTTAAAGGTGCAAAAATCTATTCAAATGGTGAAGAAGCAGAAAGCTATGCAATGGGTTCTCAGGAGACACTGCTTATAAATGTAGATGGAACAGATACCGGAGAAAAATCATTTTTTGAACAGCTTATGGATGAGGAAGAAACACAGACTTCATCTGATACATATGGTTTGGAGACAGAAGTTCCAGTCGTTGGAAGTATTAAAAAGGGAAATCAGCTTTTATATGTAGTGGATATTGCTGATTATACCCCGCAGATTGATTTATGGGATTATAAATTAGTGACAGATAGCTATGCAGGAGAGTCATTGACATTTTTTAGCGACCAGGCAAGAAATGTTCGTGTCATGTTGATCATGGATGGTGATGAAAATTTCTCAATCTATGCATTCAACAGTCAGACTTCTAATTTCTATCCTGTCAGTGAGATTACTTCAAATGACCAGAAGTATTACATCATGTCATTAGGGGCTTGTGAAACTGTTCCGGATGGATTCACCACGGAAGACATGCAGGATAATACAGTTTTCTATGCAATTAATCAAAATGGCAGCGGAGATTATTATAGATATACGACAACAGGGGAACTGGTTAAGTGGGAAAATACACAGACAAAGGAAGAAGTTACAAACGAATTAGGTTTTCCAAAGCTAGTATTATATGTTATTTTAATAATTACGCTTGGATGCATAATTGGTGGATTAACATTTTTGCTTGTAAGAAAGCGGAGAAAGATCGAGAAAAAAGTAAAAAGACAGCTTGATCTTTTCAATGAAAATTTTTCGGACAGAAAACAGTATTTCTTCGTAATTCAGGAGCTGACATCCAGGGAAATAAAGAGAAAATATGCAAGAAGTTATCTTGGAATCATATGGAGCGTGTTAAATCCGTTGCTGACGATGAGTGTTATGTCGTTTGTGTTTTCCTATATGTTTAAAAGGTCGATTGAAAATTATCCGTTATATTATCTTACGGGTAATATTTTCTGGGCATTGTTTAGTGGAGCCACGAATTCCGCCATGACAGCATTAGTAGATAATAAGACCTTATTATTAAAGGCAAAGCTTCCAAAACAAACATTTGTTTTGTCGAGAATTTATACGTCATTAACTAATTTTGGATATACTTGTATTGCCTATGTTTTTATGCTGATCATATTTAGGGTGAAACCTTCTTGGACGATGCTGCTCTTTCCGTTGGACGTTGCTCTGGCATTGATATTTGGTGCAGGTATTGGATATATACTGTCTATTCTGTATGTTTTCTTTGCAGATATTAAATATCTGTATAGCGTTCTGCTTACTATGATATTATACATGTCTGCAATTTTTTATCCGGTAACATCACTTCCACCACTATTGCAGGAGGCAATTGGATATAATCCAATATATTTATCAATTTATATTGCCAGAGAGGCAGTTGTTTATAATCGTGCGCCTCATTATAGTGCTTGGATTAAGCTTGCAATGGCAGCGACAATCAGCTTCGCGGCTGGATTAACAGTATTTAAAAAGAAAGAAAATGATGTTATGCAAAGGGTATAAAGTATGTGGAAAAGAACAGATAGCAAGATAAAAACAGCGATAGGACGCATGTTTCTCATATTTCTGCTTATTGTGCAACCGTTTGAAACGTATGCGGCAAATGCATCAGTAACATTCGGCTCACACTCATATGAACAGGAGAGAGGAGAGGAATTTCCTATCGGACTTTACCTGAGAGGGGAAGAAGCAATTAACCACTATCATATTGAAGTAAGTTATGATCCACTCCGAATGAAATACATTGATGGGGCAGACATGGTGGATGAGGAGACGGGACTGCTTACATTTGATGGGACAGGCTCTTCAGATGAAATTAAGTTCTGGCTTACGTTTCAAGTAATCAGTGGAGGAACAGCGCAAATAAAAGTTATGACGGCTTCTGCAACAACAGCAGATGATACAGATATGACTTTGACTACATTAGAAACTGCTGCACTTCAATTATCGGGTGAGAATACGGCAGCAGTAATAGAAGCCTCACAGGAATCGGAAACAATTGAGAATGAAGTACAAGCCATAGAAGAACAAACGAAAAATATTCCGGTAGCAACTGGGAATACGGAAATACAAGTGCTAGAGACAAATTCAAACGACAACGAGCTGCTTACGGAAAATCAACCAGGAAAGGCTAAATTGAGCATCGGATATATTATTGGTATTGCATGTGGAATGTCAGTGGCTGTCTGCTTTGGCTGTGTATTAATATTTTTTCTTATTTTTGGGAAAAAACAAATACAGAAAGAACAGGGAGACATGGAAATTCTGGATTTTAATGAATCGGATTCCACTGAGGAGCAGAAATGCATCTTTGAATATATTCCAAATGGTGGAACAGGTTCCATAATTACAAAGTACTTTCCAATTGATTGTAAAATCTTAGTTGAAAATTGTGAATTTGAGAGAGAAAATTATTATTTCTGCGGATGGAGTACGGATGCAGATGGCACAGGCAATACCTACAAACCAGGAGAAGAAATAGCTGAAAATTCTGTCAAACCGATAGCATTATATGCACAGTGGACAGAACAATTGGAATTAGATAACGTAGAATTAGGCGAGTTTATTAACACCAGTGAAGGTGTACAGATTAACTGGAAAGCTGTATTGAATGCAAAAACTTATCAGGTATATAGAAGAAAAAAAGATGAAAGATGGACTACTATAGCTAAAAATATTACAAATACTTCTTATATAGATAGAAATGCTCAAATTGGAGAAGAGTATTTTTATACGGTAAGGGCATTATGTGGGGATAAAATAAGTCCGTTATTTGAAAAAAATCGTTTTATAAAATATGAAATACCTATACAAGATGGTCAAATAGAGGGAATAAGTTCATTTAATACAAAAGAGGCGGTAATAAGCGTAGAAGATGTATCTATGGTATTTAAAATTTCTACAAGTAATGCATCAGGAATAAAGGAATATTTTATTCAATGGTTAGAACACAGGGTTAGTTATAAAGATTTTTTTGCACTAAATAGTGTTAGTTTTAATGTGTTTCGAGGTGAAATTGTTGGTATTATTGGCACAAATGGTTCTGGAAAATCAACGCTTTTAAAAATAATTTCAGGAGCATTAAATCCAACATCTGGGCGAGTTATTGTTGATAGGAAGAAAATTCAACTACTTACGCTTGGAACTGGATTTGATATGGAACTTTCAGCTAAGGAAAATGTATATTTAAATGGTGCAATTATCGGATATTCCAGGGAATTTATAGATGAACATTATGACGAAATAGTGGAGTTTGCAGAATTAGGTGATTTTATGGACGAGAAGGTTAAGAACTTTTCAAGTGGTATGGTAAGCCGCCTTGGATTTGCTATTGCAACGGCTGGGGATGCTGCGGAAATTCTGATTCTCGATGAAGTCTTAAGCGTAGGAGATGAATTCTTCCGAAAAAAGAGTCTAAAGCGAGTCAAGGAGATGATACATGGTGGAAGTACAGTGCTTATGGTTAGCCATGCAATGAGTACTATTCTTGAAAATTGTACCAAAGCAATATGGATTGAAAAGGGCATATTAAAAATGATTGGAGATCCAAAGGTAATTTGTAATGTATATAGCTGTGACAGAGGAGATGAAAAATAAGATGTATTGGTTATACAATGTTTTGGTTAATAAGAAGTCTGGAATATCGTATCGTTATCATAAAGTACATGATGGTTCAACTGGTTTTTTAAAAATTATTTCATGGATTTATTTGTTATATTTAAATTTTGCTTATTATATTCTACATTTTCATTTTTTTGGAACAATGCCACAGATGGAAACATATGAAACAAAGGCATTGTCTATTAAAAGTGCTGAGACGAAGGATTATGCAAGAAAAAATTCGGACTTAATAGTTAAAAAATATATTGATAAATTGAAAAAATATGATGTTATTTCATTCGATGTATTTGATACTTTGATTTTTAGACCTATAAGTCAACCAACAGATATTTTTTATTTTATAGGTGAAAGAATGGAAATCAGTGATTTTAAAAATATTCGTATTTGGGCTGAAGGGGATGCGAGAGTTAAGTGTATGCAGAAAAATGGTCATATGGAGGTTACATTAGAAGATATATGGAAGAATTTAGCTGAAGATGTTGGGTGCTCGAAAGAAATAGGAATGAAAGTCGAACAAGAAATAGAGTTATCACTTTGTTATGCTAATCCATTTATGCTAGATGTATGGAAAGAATTAAAGAAAATGGGAAAGAAGATGATAGTTGTATCGGATATGTATTTATCAAGAGATATAATTAAAAAAATTATTGAAAATGCTGGATTTATGGATTGTGAAAAAATATATGTTTCTTGTGAATATGGGAAAAATAAGGCTTCTGGTTCACTTTTTAAATTAGTGAAGAGCGAATATTATGGAAAAACGATTATTCATGTGGGTGATAATATTCATAGTGACAAGGAGATGGCAGAAAAAAATGGATTTGCAACTTGTGTTTATCCTAATGTAAATCATAATGTTAAATTGTATCGTCCTTTTGATATGTCATATTTGATAGGTAGTGCATACAGAGGCATTATAAGCAATTGTTTGTACAATGGAACAAGTGTTTATGGTATGGAATATGAATATGGATTTATTTATGGAGGATTATTTGTAGTTGGTTATTGTAATTTTATTCATGAATATTGTAAAAAAAATAATATCGGAAAAATACTTTTTTTGTCAAGAGATGGGGATATTTTAAAGCAAGCATATACGCGGCTATATCCAAATGATAATACGGCATACGTGTATTGGTCTCGGAAAGCAGCTACAAAATTGATGGCAATGGAGAATAAACATGACTACTTTAGAAGATTCATTTATCATAAAATAAATCAAAACTATACTATTCGGGAAATATTGCATTCGATGGAATTGGATTTTTTACTAGTGGAATTAGATGATTGGAAAGACATTTGGCTAACATGGATCAAGGAATTAGAGAAGAATAGTAAACAATTAGCTTTAAAACAGCTTGATGAGGAAAATATTAATAATGAAAAAAAAATAAAGAGAGTGAAAAAAATCAAACAAGACTTTTCACAACAAAAACTTTTAAGTCAAAGGAAGAGCAGTTTTATAGATTTAAAGCCTGATGATGAATTGACAGATAAGAATGGTTTCTTGTTAAGACGCTTTATAGAGGCAAAGTGGGAAAAAGTAAAAAAAACATATGAATCTCAGACAAAAGCAGCTAAAATATATTATAATGAGGTGTTAAAAGACTGTACTAGCGCGGCTGCAGTTGATATAGGGTGGGCTGGCTCGGGAGCAATGGCGTTAAGATATTTAGTATCGAATACATGGAATATTCATTGCGATATTTATGGAATTGTTGCAGGAACCAACACAATACATAATGCTGAACCCGATGCATCGGAAGCTTATTTACAGAGTGGAAAGATGGTGTCATATCTTTACTCTCAAAGTCATAATAGAGATTTGTTGAAGATGCATAATCCAAGTAAAGATTATAACGTGTATTGGGAATTGCTTTTGGCATCTCCAACACCACAATTTATTGGATTTTATGATAGAAAAGTATGTAATGGAAAGTACTTGGAAAATTTGGATATAAGTCTCGTATTTGGAAAATATGATAAAAATCAGAAAGGAATTTTAGAAATTCAAAAAGGAATTCTTGACTTTTTGGATGAATATCAGAAACGTTTTAAAAAATATCCGTATATGTTTCGTATTAGTGGAAGGGATGCATACGCACCAATGATTGTGGCTGCAAGCCATAATGAAAGATATTTAAGGGCGATTGAAAAAAAGTTCGCATTAGATATAAATGTTAATTAAAATTCATATGAAACACATAATATTGCAATTGAAAGGAATATACAGAGATGGAAAATTTAATGTTATTAGATTGTACCTTAAGAGACGGAGGATATATAAATGATTGGAACTGGGGATATAAAAAAGCAAAAGACATAATCAGCATGCTTGTTAAGGCCAATATAGATGTTGTAGAAGTAGGATTTTTGAGAGACATTGAAGTATATAATAAAAATATTACTGTATGCAACAAAATTGAGGAATTAAAAATGCTACTACCTGAGGATAGGAAGAATACAATTTTTTCTGCAATGGCAATGCGTAGTAATTATGATATTAAAAAATTAGCTTGTAGGGATAAACTGGGGATTGATATGATAAGAATTACAGCACACGATTATGATATAGAGGAGGGAATGGAATTTGCAAAACAAGTAAAAGATTTGGGATACTTGCTTAGTATTAATCCTATTAATGTAATGGGATATTCTGACGAACAGTTGCTTCATATTTTAGAAGAAGTTGAAAGAATACATCCGTATCAGTTTTCAATTGTAGATACCTTTGGAAGTATGAAAAGAAGAGATTTAGATAGAATAGTGAGTCTCGTAGATAATAATTTGTCTAAAGATATAAGGGTCGGTTTACATTTACATGAGAATATGGCTTTGAGTTTTAGCTTGGCACAAAGATTCGTAGATTGTCATCTGAATAGACCAATAACTGTTGATGGAAGTTTGCTGGGGATGGGAAGAATACCGGGAAATCTTCCTATTGAATTAATTGCAGATTATGTTAATGAATATGTAGATAATAGATATAATATAGATTTTTTGATGGATGCTATTCAAGACTACATTCAGCCAATAAAAGAGAAAAAAGAGTGGGGATATACACCAGCGTATTTTTTATCTGCAAAATACAATTTGCACAGAAATTATGCCGAATACTATATTGACAAGGGGGATTTGACGAATAGAGATATTAATCATATTCTTGCAAGAATAGATAAAGAAAAAACTACGGTATTTGATGCAAATTATGCTGAAGAACTATATAAACAGTATATCAATAATATTATTGATGATGCTCAAGCTAGGATGAATTTAAAAGAAAAATTACAAAACAAAAATGTGGTTGTTATTGCACCAGGAAAATCTGTCGAAAGGGAGAAGAAAAAAATAGAAAATTATATAAATGAGAAGAATGCAATAGTTATTAGCGTTAATTTCGTTTTGGATAATAAATGTGATTATGCCTTTTTTAGTAATGCACGAAGAATACAAAGAATCAATCATAAAGAAGGATATGAAGTTATTGGAACATCAAATTTAAACGACGACAAAATAGATTACACAATCAATCACAATGATATTTCAGGAGGATTTCAACAGGGGTGCAATAGTTTAATTTTATTACTTAATTTGTTATCACAATTAGGAGTTAAAGAAGTAGGATTAGCAGGTGCAGATGGATATAAAGCAAATCGGGAGAACTATTTTGATACAACAATGAAAAGTAAAGCAAAACATGATAGTGCGTTTAACCAAACTGTTGGGAAAGCATTCAATAAATTACCGATTCAAATTGAATTTATTACAGAATCGGCGTATCAATCGTTTTATAAGTGTAATGAAAAATAAAAGCAAAGAGGAGAAGTGAAATGAAAATAAAGAAAGAAATATATGATACACTCGTTAGAAAAGATAAAAATGTGCAGAAGGAATATGAAAGATATGTTCAGGAGCATATAATAGAACATTATGAAAATAGATTTAAACATTGGAAAATTCTTTGGAAATTAAATTGGCATTACCGGGTTGTAAAAAAAAAGGAACCGTTATTATATTGGGACATGGATAATGGAACAGAACATAACAGTATTCCAATAATTGAAAAAAAGGAAAATTTATCTGTTAAAACAATTGAGCATGCTCCGGAGTTGAAAATCACAAAAATAATTAATGGTGGAACATATATAGAACTAAAGTGGGAGCCGTTAAAAGATGTGTTCTGCTATAATGTTTATTATTCTACAGATAAAGTAAAATACAAGTTTACATCCAAAGTAACAGATGCGTCATGCAGAATCGAAAAATTAGAATGTGATACGAGATATTTTATAAAAATAAAGTATAGTTATAATGGAAAAAATTATAAAGACAATCTATCTATAACAGATATAAAGACTAGAAAATTAAATGCATATGAAGAAATCTTTGGCACAAAGACAATATGTGTAAATACAGCAGAATCGGTTGATAAACCAATAATGTCAGCAATGAATATGGCAAAGGGATTAATGAAGTATGATGTGGTTTCATTTGATATATTTGACACGTTGATTTTAAGACCATTTGCCAAACCTTATGATTTATTTATTTTAGTAGGTCATAAATTAGATATCATGGATTTTTGCGAGCTTCGGATTAAGGCGGAAAATAAAGCAAGAGAATATGCAAAAATGACTCGAGGAAATTCTGAAGTCACAATATATGATATCTATAAAATTATCGAAAATGAAACGGGAGTTCCTATGAGTATAGGAATAAAAACAGAATTTCAGGTAGAACAGGATTTATGTTACGCAAATCCTTATATGCAGCGGGTGTATGAATTGGTAAAATATCAAGGTAAAAAAATAGTGATATGCTCCGACATGTATTATCCGAAAGAGATGATGGAACAATTATTAAACAAATGTGGATATTTTGGATATGAGGATGTTATAGTTTCTTGTGATTATAATTGTACAAAACGTAATGGTGGATTATATGGATTATTAAAAGAAAAATACGATAATTTAGTTCATATTGGAGATAATGAAATAAGTGATATACAGATGGCGGAAAAGGCTGGAATTGCAAATGTATATTATCCAAACGTGAACAAAAAAGGAAATAAGTATAGAGCTGAAAATATGTCTTATTTAGTTGGATCAGCATATAAGGGTATTGTGAATGCACATTTACATAATGGTACGAAAGAATATACGCCATATTATGAAATGGGATTTACTTATGCAGGATTATATGTATTCGGTTTTTGTCAATGGATACATAAAATTTTGATGGAACAAGGGATAAAAAAAGTCTTATTTTTAGCACGCGAAGGTGACATATATCAAAAGGTATTTGATTTATGCTACGATGATATTAAAACAGAATATGTATTGTGGTCAAGAGTACCAGTGGCAAAAACAATTGTAGAGAAAAATAGACATCCGTTTTTATTACAGTTAGTTCATCATAAGGCTAATGCAATTTACAAGTCTAAAATAACGACATTATTTGAAAGAATAGGAATAGGATTATTACTTCAGTATCTGCCAGAGTATCGAATTAATGAGGAAGAATATTTAACGCCTGATAATGAAAAGGTAATCGAACGGTTAATGATTGAACATTGGGATGAAATATGCCAATGCTATGAAAATGATAAAAATAGTGTTAAAGAGTATATAAAAACAGTTATTGGAAATGATAAAGAAGTTGCAGTAGTAGATGTAGGATGGTCAGGTAATAATGTGTTACAGATAAAGTATTTAGTTGAAAAAGAATTTAAATTTGATTGCAAAGTAAAATGTTTATTGGCAGCAACAAGAAATGTAAATGATACCTATATGGCGGGAATGATGCAGGATTCTCAAGTAGATACATACATTTTTTCCAATATGTATAACAAATTTTTACATGATTTTCATCAAGAAACCAATAATAAACTTAATTCATTTTTCTTTGAAATTATGACACAGTCAGCTACACCTACATTTCTGGGATTTGAAGAAGACAAATTTCTTTTTGATATTCCAGAAATTGAAAACTATCAGTATGATAAACAAATACATGCAGGAATTATTGATTTTGCAAAAATATATAAACATACATTTGAAAAATATCCATACATGTATAATATATCTGGACATGATGCATACATGCCATTTAGATTGATGGTAAGCGATTTATCATATATCAAAAAATGGTTTTCTGACTTTGTGTTTGGAAGAGATTTGTGTGCTACACAGGAAAAAGCAATAATGGAAACTGTTGGTGAAGTAATTGAAAAGGCAGGACTATAGGAGGAAAAATGGTAGTATATCAGGCATTATCGGCATATCAAATATTAGAATGTATAGAACATAAGGAAGAATATCATTTGGGTGAGGAAGCGGTACTAATATTAGGAACATATATTGTTGAAAAGTATAGCAATTATAAACAAATTGAAACATATGGTTTCTTTGATAAAGTTTACTTATTTGAATTTGGAAATATTAGTGGAACAGAGGAACAGATTGTAGTTACTGTACAAAATCGTTTAAAAGAGCTTTTGCCATTTGAACTGTCAGAAGTTGATAAAATTTATATTGCTGGTATCCATACTTATTTAGGTGTATATCTAATAAAAAACAATATAAAATTTTCGATGTTTGAGGATGGAAGTGGAGCTTTAAGTAGACCTTGGATTTTAGCTGACATAACAAAAAAATCAAATTCTGATAGATATCAAATTATAAATAAATATGGATTATATAATCATACGTCCGATTTAATTGTCGAAAAATGGTGCAATGTAAAGTCACAATTAGCAGATTTTCAAGACCAAAAAGAAAAGAATTATGATGTTGTTGAGGGATTTAAGAAATTGTCGACAGAAAAAAAAGAACGATTACTTAGCTTTTTTGGGATTTATGATAAAATTGAAGTGAAAAAAAATAGTGTTTTGTTATTAACCCAGCAGTTTTCAAATCTGGGTCAACTATCTTTTGAGGAGCATATACGAATTTATCAGTCATTGTTTGATTTTTATTTGTCACAAAATGATGAAATAGTTATGAAATTACATCCAGATGATATTATGTATTATGAAAAATTATTTGACAATATTAATATTGTTAAATCGGTTTTTCCAGCAGAATTATTACCATTTGTGTTTTCAAATATGCCAAGAAAAGTAGTGACAATATCTTCTACAGGAATTAATTTGATTCGAGATCAATTTAAGGAATGCTTAGAATTTAATGCATTATACGAAAAGACATTTAAATTTGACCATATTTATTATATAATAGCTATATTATTAAAAATCATGAATGAAGTAAAGGTAGATTTCTATGGAATAAATATAGTACAGATGAAAAATATGCTGAGTGCAGTAGGTAAACATGATATCGAGTTACATTGTAGACAATTTAATGAAAGTAAATTCTCAGATATTTTATTGATTGATGATTTTGAAACTGATTATAGTTTAAATCAATTAAAGAAATTTGAAGAAGAATATAATACTGTGATTTATTTAAATTCGAAAAAAATGTTTACAATGTATGATGAGATAGATAGAAGTAGGTTCCTTGAAATGTATCCGTGGCAGATAAATATTACGAAATATGTGGAGTCAGATAATGGATTAGAAGATACTGAAGATATAGTGTGGATGAAAAGTAGTGAAGAAAGGTGGATTTGTATGACAGAAACATTTGAAATGAGTAAGAAATTAAAAAATATGGGGGCAGTACTTAATGCTAAAACGCCTCAGGAACATGAACTCGAAATTAAAAGATTAAAAGGATTGTTAGAGGCAACAGAAAGAAGATTACTTGATTATATTCAAAGAGAAAAAGAACTGACAGAGGAAATACAACGATTGAAAAATGGGGAGGAAGAATAAATATGCATGTAGTTGCTATTATTCCAGCAAGATATGGATCTACTAGATTGCCAGGAAAGCCATTGAAAATAATAGGAGATAAACCAATGATATGGTGGGTTCATAAGCGGTTAAAAAATATACAACGTGTAGATGATGTCTTTGTTGCAACAGATGATGCTAGAATAAAGGATATTTGTGATGATTATGGAATTAAAAATGTTATGACGAAAAGCACACATCAAACTGCTGCCAATAGACTACAAGAAGTTTCGAATACTGTTAAGGCAGATTTTTATTTACAAATTAATGGGGATGAACCATTAATAGATACAGGAGCTATCCAAGCAGCTATTCCAGAAAGCGTACCACAAGATATTGAATTTGGAACTAACATTATAACAAAAATACATAATCCAGCATTGGCACTAGATCCATCCAATATAAAGGTAACATTTGACAATGAAATGAATGCTTTGTATATGTCACGAACACCTATACCATATCCGTTTAAGAGTATAAATTTTGATTATTACAAACATGTGGGGATAATTGGTTATAACAAAAAAATGTTAGATTTTTATGCAAATTCTGTCCCTGGAAGATTTGAAAAGATTGAAGGAATTGATACGATGCGATTTATTGACTATGGAAAAAAATTAAAGTTTATTTGTGTAGAAAATTGTGAGTCTTTATCTGTGGATACAGAACAGGATTTA
>UMLE01017703.1_pt1 | contig 13346 bp, 9 predicted proteins | sample 1966461 | NCBI WGS metagenome assembly UMLE01 (sample SAMEA4836196, study PRJEB28245) | human gut metagenome | biome: gut microbiome; material: fecal sample | place: Denmark | collected 2008 | reverse complement strand
TTCTGCCCGTCTCTCCAGCGCTGCCACTCACGAGAAGACTGCACTCTTTCGCGTCCCGCCCCTGGCAGAACACTACATAACTCTCCGTCACAGGAATGCCAAACTCCGGATCCATGCCGTAGAAGATCCCGTCCTCTCCCTGGACTTCCACCCAGGAGTGGAGGCTTGTCTTCCCCGGAAGGATACCCGTCACATATCTCGCCGTGATTCCGTCCATATGGCAGAGGGCCAGCATGATCTGGGCAAAATCGCGGTTGCTTCCGTAGCCACGGCCGGCCACCTGATCTGCAGTCAGAAGACCTTCTTTTTCCGCCTCTTCTCTTTTTTTCAGTTTCCGTTTCACAAAACCGGCAATCCAGAGCGCACGGTCCCGTACCTCGCCCTCCGGCAGATTCAGCTCTCCGTACCACTCACCGAGATTCTGCCCCACCTCCGTGTAGGGGGATGAGATCCGGTAAAGCATCTCATGATTTTCCGGCTTCCGGTTATATTTCTGGACCTGAACGGTGCCCTCTGCTTCATAGGAAAACTCTCTGTGAGGCTTTGCCATGTAGCCCAGAACATACTGATTTTTTGCATCGTCCATCCGTTTTTTGACCATGCAGTCCTCCGGCAGGATCTCTTCCTTCAGTTCTGTGATTCTCTGGGTCTCATCGATTCTCGGCAGGCACTTCAGCTGGAAATATTCATCTGCCACCGGCTTTTCGTACTGTATCTTTATCTTCAGTTTATATGCAATCCACTCCATTTCCACCGTTCCTCTCTTTCGTCCATTTTCCGATTTTTAATTATTATACTCATAAAAAATTTTCTTGCAATAGAAGTTATGGTAATTTTAGAAACTACCCAAAGATTTAAGCGGTGGCTCTTGTACGCAAAAAAGCCGCCGGAAGCGGCCCTCTCGGGTCAGCCTCTCGGCGGCAGCTTTTGTATTTTCAGTTGGATTACTCTTCAGCCTTCTCCTCAGTTTCTGCAGTCTCTTCTGCATCGTCCTCGGAAAGGTCATCTGCAGCTTCCTCTGCTTCGGAAGTTTCTGCCTCCTCTGCAGTCTCCTCTGCTTCATCCTGAATGTCATCCTCGTAGAGATCGTCGTCATCCAGCAGCAGATCATCATCGTCGTCGTATTCCTCGACCTCGGTGTTAATCTTGATGTTGCGGTAACGCTTCATACCGGTACCAGCCGGAATCAGTTTACCAATGATAACGTTCTCTTTCAGACCGATCAGCGGGTCGATCTTACCCTTGATGGCAGCTTCGGTCAGAACCTTGGTGGTCTCCTGGAAGGAAGCGGCGGACATGAAGGAGTTGGTAGCCAGGGATGCCTTGGTGATACCAAGCATAACCTGTTTTCCTTCTGCCGGCTCTTTGCCTTCTTTGATCATAGCCTCGTTGACATCCTCGAACTCCAGAGAGTCTACCAGGGTACCCGGCAGGAACTCGGTGTCTCCGTTGTTCTCGATACGGATTTTCTTCAGCATCTGGCGAACCAGAACCTCGATATGCTTATCACTGATTTCTACACCCTGCAGACGGTATACACGCTGTACCTCACGGAGCATGTAATCCTGAACGGCACGAACGCCTTTAATTCTCAGGATATCATGGGGATTCACGCTACCTTCGGTCAGCTCATCACCGGCCTCCAGAACAGCGCCGTCCATGATCTTGATACGGGAACCGTAGGGGATCAGGTAAGTCTTGGAATCACCGTCTTCCGGATTGGTAACGATGATCTCACGTTTCTTCTTGGTATCTTTGATGGTGGCCACACCGGCGATCTCCGTGATGATAGCAAGTCCTTTCGGCTTACGGGCCTCGAAAAGCTCCTCGACACGGGGAAGACCCTGTGTGATATCTCCACCTGCCACACCACCGGTATGGAAGGTACGCATGGTCAGCTGGGTACCCGGCTCACCGATGGACTGTGCAGCGATGATTCCGACAGCCTCACCAACCTGTACCGGCTCACCGGTAGCCATGTTGGAACCGTAACATTTTGCACAGATACCGATATGGGAACGACAGGTCAGGATGGTACGGATTTTCACCTGCTCCAGGGGATTTCCGTTCTCATCTACGCCTTCCTTCATGATTCTTGCAGCTCTCTTCGGAGTAATCATGTGGTTGGCTTTTACCAGAACCTCACCGTCTTTGTTGCAGATAGTTTCGCAGGAGAAACGGCCTGTGATACGCTCCTGCAGGTTCTCGATCTCCTCTTTTCCGTCGGTGAAGGACTTCACATACATACCCGGAATCTCATCACGGTCTACAGCACAGTCCATCTCGCGGATGATCAGATCCTGAGATACATCAACCATTCGTCTGGTCAGGTAACCGGAGTCTGCGGTACGAAGAGCGGTATCGGACAGACCTTTACGGGCTCCATGTGCAGACATGAAGTATTCCAGTACGTCAAGACCTTCACGGAAGTTTGATTTGATAGGCAGCTCGATGGTGTGACCGGTTGTATCGGCCATCAGTCCTCGCATACCTGCCAGCTGTTTGATCTGTTTATCGGAACCACGCGCTCCGGAGTCAGCCATCATGAAGATGTTGTTATATTTATCAAGACCGCTCAGCAGAGCTTTGGTCAGCTTGTCATCGGTATTCTTCCAGGTCTCAACAACCTCTTTGTAACGCTCTTCCTCGGTGATCAGACCACGTTTGAAGTTGCGGGTGATGCGGTCCACGGTATCCTGGGCCTCTTTGATCATCTGCGGCTTCTGAGGCGGCACGGTCATATCGGAAATGGATACGGTCATTGCTGCTCTGGTGGAATATTTGTAACCCATGGCTTTGATGTTATCCAGAACCTCAGCGGTCTTGGTTGCTCCGTGGGTGTTGATAACTTTCTCAAGGATCTGTTTCAGCTGTTTCTTACCTACATGGAAGTCAACCTCGAGCTTCATGGCATTTTCCGGAATGGAACGATCTACAAAGCCCAGATCCTGCGGCAGAATCTCGTTGAAGATGAAACGGCCGAGAGTAGACTCAACAGTTCCCTGCTGGATGGTTCCGTCAGTCATCTTCTTCTGCATACGAACTTTGATTCTGGTCTGGAAGGTCAGGATCTTGTTCTCATATGCGAGAATTGCCTCGTTGATGCTCTTGAAGTATTTCCCCTCACCGATGGAACCCGGTCTCTCCTGAGTCAGATAGTAGATACCAAGGACCATATCCTGAGAAGGAACGGCTACGGGGCCACCATCAGACGGTTTCAGCAGGTTGTTCGGGGAAAGCAGCATGAAACGGCACTCGGCCTGAGCCTCTACAGACAGCGGCAGATGGACAGCCATCTGGTCTCCGTCGAAGTCGGCATTAAATGCGGTACACACAAGGGGATGCAACTTAATAGCACGACCCTCTACCAGGATCGGCTCGAAAGCCTGAATACCCAGACGGTGAAGTGTAGGAGCACGGTTCAGCATTACCGGATGCTCTTTGATGACGTCCTCAAGGACATCCCATACCTCCGGCTGAAGGCGCTCTACCATCTTCTTGGCATTTTTGATATTGTGAGAAGTACCGTTGGCAACCAGCTCTTTCATTACGAAGGGTTTGAACAGCTCGATGGCCATCTCTTTGGGCAGACCACACTGATAAATCTTCAGCTCCGGTCCTACGACGATAACGGAACGTCCGGAATAGTCTACACGTTTACCCAGAAGGTTCTGACGGAAACGTCCGGATTTACCTTTCAGCATATCGGAAAGAGATTTCAGCGCACGGTTACCCGGTCCTGTTACCGGACGGCCGCGGCGGCCATTATCGATCAGGGCGTCTACAGCCTCCTGGAGCATACGTTTCTCGTTGCGGACGATGATTTCCGGAGCGTGCAGCTCGAGCAGACGTTTCAGACGGTTGTTTCTGTTGATGATTCTGCGGTACAGATCATTCAGGTCGGAAGTAGCAAAACGGCCTCCGTCCAGCTGCACCATGGGTCGAAGATCAGGCGGGATCACGGGGATCACGGTCATGACCATCCACTCGGGTTTGTTTCCGGACTCGCGGAATGCCTCCACAACCTCCAGACGTTTGATGATTCTTGCTCTCTTCTGACCGGTGGACTCCTTCAGGCCTTTTTTCAGCTCCTCGGATTCCTTCTCCATGTCGATGGCTTCCAGAAGCTCTTTGACAGCCTCTGCACCCATACCTACACGGAAACGGTCGCCCCATTTATCATAGGCTTCCTGGTACTCTCTCTCGGTGAGGACCTGTTTGTAAGCCAGATCGGTGTCACCTTTGTCGAGAACGATATAGTTTGCAAAATACAGAACCTTCTCCAGTGTTCTCGGAGACAGATCCAGCATCAGACCCATACGGCTCGGGATACCCTTGAAATACCAGATATGGGAAACCGGAGCAGCCAGTTCGATATGGCCCATACGCTCACGACGCACACTGGCCTTGGTAACTTCAACGCCGCAACGGTCGCAGACTACGCCTTTGTAACGGATCTTCTTGTACTTACCACAGTGGCACTCCCAGTCCTTGCTGGGTCCGAAGATACGCTCGCAGAACAGACCGTCACGCTCGGGTTTCAGAGTTCTGTAGTTGATGGTTTCCGGCTTGAGCACCTCCCCGTGGGACCATTCTCTGATCTTTTCCGGGGATGCCAGGCCGATTTTGATTGCGTCAAATGTAATCGGCTGATAACCGTCATTTTTAACTGATTCAGGCATGTATGGTTCTCCCTTCTCTATACTACCTCTTACGATTTTCCCGCCGGCCGCCTTACTTCAGACAGCCGGACGGTTCCATCCTTTTTCTTACTCTTCGTCACCGCTATCCAGGGATTCATCGAGATCTACATATCCGTCGTCGTCACTGTCATTGGACTCGTCTACGTCTACCAGATCTCCGTCAGAAAATTCCTGTTTGGTATAACCGTCGAATTTCTCTTCGCCGCGGTTATAATCATGATCACCCTCGATTACAGAACGGAGGTCTGTATCGCCGTAATCAATGTTTTCCATGATCTCGACTTCTGTATGATCCTCACGGAGCACTCTCACATCCAGTCCAAGAGACTGCAGCTCTTTCAGCAGAACCTTGAAGGACTCGGGGATACCCGGAGCCGGGATATTCTCGCCCTTGATGATGGCTTCGTAGGTCTTCACACGTCCGACTACATCATCGGATTTAACAGTCAGGATCTCCTGCAGGGTGTAGGATGCACCGTATGCCTCCAGGGCCCAAACCTCCATCTCTCCGAAACGCTGTCCTCCGAACTGTGCCTTACCACCCAGAGGCTGCTGGGTAACCAGGGAGTACGGGCCGGTGGAACGTGCGTGGATCTTATCGTCTACCAGGTGATGCAGTTTCAGGTAATGCATGTGTCCGATGGTTACCGGGCTGTCGAAATACTCACCGGTACGACCGTCACGAAGTCTTACCTTACCATCTCTGGAAAGGGGAACTCCTTTCCAAAGCTCGCGGTGATCTCTGTTCTCATAGAGGTAATCCATAACCTCCGGAAGCAGCTCTTCCTCGTGTTTTGCTTTGAACTCTTCCCAGGACAGGTTCACATAATCGTTGGCCAGATCCAGGGTATCCATGATATCTACCTCGTTTGCGCCATCGAATACCGGTGTGGCGATATTGAAGCCCAGAGCTTTGGCAGCAAGGCTTAAGTGAATCTCCAGCACCTGTCCGATATTCATTCGGGACGGCACACCAAGGGGGTTTAGAACGATATCCAGCGGACGACCGTTGGGCAGGAAAGGCATATCTTCCACAGGGAGTACTCGGGAAACTACACCCTTGTTACCATGACGGCCTGCCATCTTATCGCCGACGGAAATCTTACGTTTCTGTGCAATGTAAATTCTTACGGACTGATTTACTCCCGGAGGAAGCTCGTCGCCGTTTTCTCTTGTGAAGACTTTGGCATCCACAACGATACCGTAAGCGCCGTGGGGAACCTTCAGGGAGGTATCTCTTACCTCGCGGGCCTTCTCACCGAAGATAGCTCTTAAGAGTCTCTCCTCTGCGCTCAGCTCGGTCTCTCCCTTCGGAGTTACTTTTCCGACCAGGATATCACCGGCACGGACCTCAGCACCAATACGGATGATTCCGCGCTCGTCCAGATCCTTCAGAGCCTCGTCGCCAACACCCGGAACATCACGGGTGATCTCTTCCGGTCCGAGCTTGGTGTCACGGGCTTCTGCCTCATATTCATCAATATGAACAGATGTATAAACATCGTTCATGACAAGTCTTTCGCTTAAAAGAACAGCATCCTCGTAGTTGTAACCTTCCCAGGTCATGAAACCGATCAGCGGGTTCTTACCAAGAGCAAGCTCTCCATTGCTGGTGGAAGGACCATCTGCGATTACCTGTCCTTTTCTTATCTTCTCGCCCTTGAAGACAATCGGTCTCTGGTTGTAGCAGTTGCTCTGGTTGCTTCGGGAGAATTTGGTCAGATGATAGGTATCCTTGTTTCCATCTTCTCTCTTGACAATAATTTCCTTGGAGGTGGAGCGCTCTACCACACCAGCGTTCTTTGCTACGACGCAGACACCGGAGTCAACGGCTGCCTTAACCTCCATACCGGTTCCTACAACAGGAGCCTCGGTGGTCAGAAGCGGCACGGCCTGACGCTGCATGTTTGATCCCATCAGAGCACGGTTTGCATCATCGTTCTCCAGGAAAGGAATCAGGGCCGTTGCCACGGAGAACACCATCTTCGGGGATACGTCCATGTAGTCGAACATCTTACGCTCGTACTCCTGAGTCTCCTCACGGTAACGACCGGATACGTTCTTCTGGATGAAGTGACCTTCCTCGTCCAGCGGGGTGTTAGCCTGTGCTACATGGTAGTTATCTTCCTCATCAGCGGTCATATATACAACATCCTCGGTAACGCGGGGATTGTTAGGATCAGTTTTGTCGATCTTGCGGTAAGGAGCCTCTACGAAACCGTACTGGTTGATTCTTGCATAGCATGCAAGAGAGTTAATCAGACCGATGTTCGGTCCCTCAGGGGTCTCGATGGGACACATTCTTCCGTAATGAGAATAGTGTACGTCTCGAACCTCGAATCCGGCTCTGTCTCGGGACAGACCGCCAGGACCAAGGGCAGACAGACGTCTCTTATGAGTCAGCTCACCAAGCGGGTTGTTCTGGTCCATGAACTGGGACAGCTGGGAAGATCCGAAGAACTCTTTGACAGCTGCGGTAACCGGCTTGATGTTGATCAGGGACTGCGGGGAAATGTTATCCTGATCCTGGGTGGTCATACGCTCACGAACGACTCTCTCCAGTCGGGAAAGACCGATGCGGTACTGGTTCTGAAGCAGCTCACCTACGGAACGGATACGACGGTTACCCAGATGGTCGATATCGTCGTCATTTCCGATGCCGTACTCCAGATGCATGTTATAGTTGATGGAAGCGATGATATCCTCTTTCGTGATATGCTTCGGAATCAGCTCATGGATGCTGTCATGGATGGCTTCTTTGATGGAATCCAGATCGTCATTTTCTTCCAGAATTTTTTCAAGAACAGGATAATATACTGATTCTGTAACCCCAAGCTCTTCCGGATCTACGTCCACGAAGCTCTTAAGGTCAACCATCAGGTTGGAAATAACCTTGATCTTGCGCTCCTCGCCCTGAATCCAGAGATAAGGAACTGCTGCGTTCTGGATCTTGTCAGCCAGATCGCGGTCTACCTCGGTACCTGCCTCTGCCAGGATCTCGCCGGTGGTGGTGTCGATGACATCCTCTGCCAGCGTATGTCCGCAGATACGGTTTCTGAGGTGAAGCTTTTTGTTGAATTTGTAACGTCCAACCTTTGCCAGGTCATATCTTCTGGGGTCGAAGAACATGCTGGTGATCAGGCTCTCTGCGCTCTCTACTGCCAGCGGCTCGCCCGGACGGATCTTCTTATAGAGTTCGAGAAGACCTTCCTGGTAGTTAGTGGCCGTATCCTTTGTCAGGCTGGCCAGAATCTTGGGCTCCTCACCGAAGAGCTCGATGATCTCCGGGTTGGTGCCAAAGCCGAGAGCACGGATCAGAACAGTGATGGGAACTTTTCTTGTACGGTCTACACGCACATAGAAAATGTCATTGGAGTCCGTCTCATATTCCAGCCATGCACCACGGTTCGGAATTACTGTACAGGAATACAGCTCTTTTCCTAATTTATCGTGTGCGATTCCATAGTAGATACCCGGTGAACGAACCAGCTGGCTGACGATTACTCGTTCAGCGCCGTTGATCACGAAAGTACCTGTGTCAGTCATAATGGGAAGATCACCCATAAAGATCTCATGCTCGCTTACTTCGCCGTTCTCTCTGTTGTGAAGACGTACACGAACTTTCAGCGGAGCTGCGTATGTGGCATCCCGCTCCTTGCACTCTTCAATAGAGTACTTCACATCATCTTCGCACAAAGTAAAGTCCACAAATTCCAGGCTGAGCTTTCCACTATAATCCTCGATCGGAGAGATGTCATCAAAAACTTCCTTCATTCCTTCATCAAGAAACCACTTGTAGGAATCCTTCTGAACCTCAATGAGGTTCGGCATTTCAAGTACCTCTTTCTGTCTGGAATAACTCATACGGAAGCTTTTGTCACTCTTCACTGGACGTATTCTGTTTTTCTCCATTGACGTTTCACCCCTGTTCTTTCTATATATAAAATATCAAATTGATTCTCCCATTTTTGGGCATACTTATCCCGTCTGGGTATACTCCTACACAATAGTGCATTGTTTACTGTACCACAAAAAAAAATCAATGTCAAGTTCTTTTTGATTTTCGGAAATTTTCGAAAAATTCATCCATATGAGACGGTTTTCTGCCCCGTTTTTCCGTCATTTTTCCCATAAGAAAAAGAAAGACAGCCACCCTCTCACGCTTCCGCCCTCGGAATGACTGTCTACCTAATTATATATGCGCCCTTACTTGCAGAGATCTGCAACCACCTGATTGATGACTTTTCCGTCGGCCTTGCCCTTGAGCTCGCCCATAACAGCCTTCATGATGGCGCCTTTGTTCTTGGTGGCGATGACGTCAGCGAATTTCTCCTCGATGACTTTCTTCACTTCCTCAGGAGAAAGCTGCTTCGGAGCGTACTGGCTGATCACATCGTAGCGGAACTGGTACTCTGCCTTTAAGTCCTCTCTGGCTGCGGGGCAGGTATCGATCTGCTCTTTTACGGTCTTCAGCTCTTTTAAGATCACCTGATCTACCATGCTCTCGGGAATGTCATCCCGGCAGCCTGCGTCGATGCCGGCTTTCTTTGCTGCGGATACCAGAGAAGAGATCGCTTCTTTTCTCTCTTTATCCTTTGCCTTCATAGCTGCTACCATGTCTTTTCTCAGTTCCTCGATCGTCATTGATTTTTCCTCCTGTCATGATTATTCGTATTCCCGTACGGAATAAATTTTGGAACAAAAGTAAAAAGCGGCCATGGATCGCTCCACAGCCGCCTGAACTTTCAGCTTCTTGAAAAATTATTTCAGGGTAACTTTTGCTCCCTCAGCCTCAAGTTTGGTCTTCATCTCCTCAGCCTCTGCTTTGGAAACGCCCTCTTTAACTACCTTCGGAGCGCCGTCAACTACCTCTTTAGCCTCTTTCAGACCAAGACCAGTAGCCTCACGAACTACTTTGATAACTTTAACTTTGTTCGGGCCAACCTCGGTCAGCTCAACGTCGAACTCAGTTTTCTCCTCAGCCTCAGCTGCGCCAGCGCCAGCTGCTGCTACAACAACACCTGCTGCTGCAGATACGCCGAACTCTTCCTCACAAGCTTTTACCAGGTCGTTCAGCTCAAGTACAGATAACTCTTTAATCGCATCGATAAATTCTGCGGTAGTTAATTTTGCCATTTTATTTTCCTCCTGTAAATATGGTATTTTATACGGTCTGACGATCAGACAGTTCCGTTTACTTGCAGATGATTAAGCCTCTGCGGGAGCTTCGCCGTCTTTCTCAGCGATCTGTTTAATAACACGAGCAAAGTTTGCAATCGGGGACTGCATACTTCCAAGAAGTCTTCCAAGAAGAACCTCTCTTGCCGGGATATCAGCCAGAGCTTTGATACCAGCCTCATCGTAGTACTTATCCTCTACGACACCAGCTACCAGTTTGATAGCTTTTACATCTTTTGCATATTTTGCAAGGATTCTTGCCGGAGCAGTTGCGTCATCTTTGGAGATTGCAAGTGCGTTCGGTCCATCCAGGTGTTTGCAGAGCTCTTCACAAGCAGTTCCCTTGAATGCAAAGTTCATCATTGTATTCTTGTAAACTTTGTACTCAACACCAGCTTCTCTCAACTCTTTACGAAGAGCAGTATCCTGCTCAACGGTGATTCCGCTGTAAGTAGCAAGCACAACAGACTGTGCGCCCTGGATCTTGCTGCTGATCTCTTCAACAACCGGTTTCTTCAGTTCTACTTTTGCCATGATTGGTGCACCTCCTTATAGATTTTGTGCAGTCAGGCGACTGCATGATCCTGACCTCTCGGTCGGGTGTACCGCCGTAAAAAAACCTCCCTGTTACCAGAGAGGACCCAAGTCAATCATACAATCAACTCTCCTCGGCAGGCGTTTTCATCCTTATGCCTTGCGGCACCTGCTGTCTTCGGCAGTTTTCTATTGCATTATAGTACACGGTGCCGGGTATGTCAAGCACTTTCTTTAATTTTTTTATAAAAGAAGAACCGCTTCCCAGCAAGCTGGAAAACGGCTCTAAGTTTCGCTGAATCTTATGCAAATTTAGCGGTATTCAGTTTCACACCCGGTCCCATGGTCGGAGCGATGGTAACGCTCTTCAGGTACTGACCCTTCAGGGTGCTGGGACGAGCTTTGATAATTGCATCCATAAGCGTCTGGAAGTTGTCGCGTAACTGCTCTTCGGTAAAGGAAGCTTTTCCGATGGGCACATGAATGATATTGGTCTTGTCAAGTCTGTACTCGATCTTACCTGCTTTGATATCCTGAACGGCTTTGGTTACGTCCATGGTTACGGTACCGGCTTTCGGGTTCGGCATTAAGCCTTTGGGTCCGAGAACACGACCGAGACGTCCAACAACACCCATCATATCCGGGGTAGCTACTACTACGTCGAAATCAAGCCAGCCTTCGTTCTGGATCTTCGGAACCAGCTCCTCAGCGCCTACAAACTCAGCGCCTGCAGCTTTTGCTTCCTCAGCTTTGGCATTCTTTGCGAATACCAGGACACGAACGGTTTTACCAGTTCCGTGCGGCAGAACAACTGCACCACGGATCTGCTGGTCAGCGTGACGTCCGTCACAACCGGTTCTGATGTGAGCCTCGATGGTCTCGTCAAATTTTGCAACTGCTACTTTTTTCACTAAAGCAACTGCTTCGTCGGTATCGTAAAGGGTTGCGCGGTCGATCGCCTTAGCAGCCTCTACGTATTTCTTTCCTCTGTTCATACTAAATTACCTCCTGGTGGTGTTTGCGGGAATATCCCTCCCACGTATCGTTATTGTCTACAATCAATTTCACTGACTAAACTAAATTAGTCCTCTACAGTGATACCCATGCTGCGTGCGGTACCAGCGATCATGCTCATAGCGCTCTCGATGGTAGCTGCATTCAGGTCCGGCATCTTCATCTCAGCGATCTCACGGATCTTGTCTTTGGAGATGGTAGCAACTTTAGTCTTGTTGGGAACTCCGGAACCGGATTTCAGGTTGCAGGCTTTCTTCAGCAGAACTGCTGCAGGCGGGGTCTTGGTGATGAAGCTGAAGCTTCTGTCCGCATATACAGTGATGACAACGGGGATGATCAGATCGCCCTTGTCAGCGGTTCTGGCGTTGAACTCTTTTGTAAACTGAACGATATTTACACCATGCTGACCCAGTGCAGGACCTACTGGCGGAGCCGGGGTAGCCTTTCCTGCCGGGATCTGTAATTTAATATAACCTGTTACTTTTTTTGCCATTTTAGGCACCTCCTATGTGGTATTGTCGGGGGTTTCCCTCCCACTTCACGAAAGCGCGAATTTACTTTCGGAATTTACCTGTTACAACTTTTTCACGTCGGTGAATGCTATCTCCACCGGCGTATCTCGACCAAACAATTCTACATTGATGGTAACCATCTGTTTGCTGTGGTTCATACTCTGGATGATGCCGACAGTATCTTTCCAGACACCACCGGTAATTGTGACGGAATCGCCTTCCTGGAAGTCCACTTCCAGTTCCCCGGGCTGAATGCCCAGCGGCTGCATTTCCTCTTCGGTCAGCGGAACCGGCTTTGATCCAGGACCAACGAATCCGGTAACACCGCGGGTATTTCTAACCACATACCATGTGTCATCGTTCATAACCATGTTGAGAAGCACATAGCCAGGAAACAGCTTTCTCTGAACCTGTTTCTTCACACCGTTGCGTACCTCCACAACATCCTCCATGGGGACCCGAACCTCCAGAATCTGATCTTCCAGATGGCGGTTCTCGATGGTTTTCTCGATGTTGGCCTTTACCTTGTTTTCATACCCTGAATAAGTATGAACTACATACCAGTTTGCTTCTGCCATATCTTCACCCTTGTCCTTATTATTTCACTAAGAAATCAATACCGTATTGTACCACGAAGTCAACGACGGCGATCAATACACCAAGTAAGATAGAAACAACTGCGACAGCAAGAGTCTCTTTACCGAGCTCTGTTTTGTCCGGCCAAATGATTTTATGAAACTCAGATTTCAGACCGTCAAACCAGCTCTTTTTCGGAGCTTTGGCTTTCGTCTTCTCAGCCTTAGCAGAATCTCCCATATCATTCACTCCCTTGCGTAGTTCCTACCGGAAATTACTTGGTTTCTTTGTGTAAAGTGTGAGTCTTGCAGAATCTGCAGTACTTCTTAGTCTCCATACGTTCGGGATGAGCTTTCTTATCCTTCATCGTATTGTAGTTTCTCTGTTTACACTCAGTGCATGCCAATGTGATCTTTACGCGCACAACCTCCACCTCGCCTTCTTAAATTTCATTTGCTGTTCGATGTTTTTTAGGCATAAAAAAAAGACCTACTTCCATTCGCTCGTCTATCTTACCATAGTCCATGTGGGGAAGTCAAGTCTTTTCTTTACTTTTTATTTACCCAGGAAATTTTCCGCCACTTCTTTGCCGAAAGGCGTGCCGGCAAGGCCACCCAGGCCCGTCTCCTTAAGGCTGCTGTTCATCTGGTCGCCCACCTCTTTCATGGCATCGATGACCTGATCCGGCGGGATCCGGCTCTCAATACCGGCAAGGGCCATATCCGCGGAGGAGAGGGCATTCATGGCTCCCACCACGTTTCGTTTCACGCAGGGCACCTCCACAAGCCCCGCCACCGGGTCACAGACCAGGCCGAGCAGGTTCTTGATG
>UMLE01007300.1_pt1 | contig 13395 bp, 11 predicted proteins | sample 1966461 | NCBI WGS metagenome assembly UMLE01 (sample SAMEA4836196, study PRJEB28245) | human gut metagenome | biome: gut microbiome; material: fecal sample | place: Denmark | collected 2008 | reverse complement strand
ACAAGCGGAAGCGCTCCTGAAAACAAACAGTTCTATTTTTTATTTTATAAAGTTGTTATGCATGCAATACAGTAGCTCTGGAAATCCGTAACACCACCTGCAAGCGGCAGTTCATAAGTTAAACTCTGGTTATAAATACTTGCGGATTTCTTCAATCAGGGAAGCATATTCTGCATCTGACAGGAATTTTTCACCCGGATTCATGGCAAAAACGCCACCCCATTCATAGCCATCTGTGTATTTTGGTACAAGATGGAAGTGAAGATGATGTCCGGTGTCACCATAGGCACCATAGTTGATCTTCTGAGGATGGAATGCCTTGTGAAGAGCCTCTGCTACATGGTTGATATCTTCCATGTAAGCAGCGCGTTCTTCGGCAGTCAACTCTACAATCTCACTGACGTGTTTCTTATGGGCAACGATCACACGTCCTTTATGGCTTTGTTCTTTAAATAAATAAACTTTGGAGGATGGAAGTTCACAGATTTTAATGCCAAACTGGGCAACTAAGTCACCTTCCATACAATAAGCACAATTCTGATCTGTCATAATCTGTCTCCTGTCTTATTTCTGGTTGAAATGTACAGCGAAACCGGCGATTTCATCTTTTAAGTAAGCAACAGTGATATTTCCTTTTGCATCATATTTGAAAGAAGACTCATCAAATACAAAACCACGTTTCTCTAAGTGGTACATTGCACGTGCAAGATAGTTTGTCTGGATTGCAATATGACCACAGGTTCCACGTCCCGGGTTTTTCATCATTTCAATCAGGGAACCAACGAACATAGAGCTGTTTCCAACTTTTACATCCTGTCCAAGTAATGTAGCAAATTTTGCAGAATCAGAAGCAGCAGCTTCCTCAGATGCATTGTTTACACCAACGTGAAGAAGTTTGAAACCTAACATGGTAGAAACTGCTTCTTTTGTGAGTGCTGTGATACCAGCCCAGTCTTTTGCAGCAACAAGGTCTTTGCTTACCATCCAGGAACCGCCACATGCGATGATTTTGTTGAAATCAAGGTAATTTGTAAGGTTCTTCGCATTGATTCCGCCGGTTGGCATGAATTTCATATTTACATAAGGAGCTGCCATGGATTTGATCATGTTTAATCCGCCGGCTGCCTCTGCAGGGAAGAATTTTACAACATCAAGACCAAGTTCAATAGCAACTTCAACGTCACTTGGGTTAGAGCATCCAGGAGTAACCGGAATTCCTTTTTCTACACAGTATTTCACTACTTTTGGATTTAAGCCAGGACTTACAATGAATTTTGCTCCGGCGTTTACCGCACGGTCAACCTGCTCTGTAGTAAGAACGGTTCCGGCACCTACTAACATTTCTGGGAACTGCTCAGCCATAATACGGATAGATTCCTCAGCGGCAGCAGTACGGAATGTAACCTCTGCACAAGGAAGTCCTCCGTCACATAATGCTTTTGCTAAAGGAGCAGCGTCCTCTACGTGATCCAGGGCGATAACAGGTACAATACCAATTTTGGAAATCTCTTCTAATACTTTGTTCATGATGATTCTCCTTATCATTCTTATTTTCTCATCCATGTTTTGGATGATTGTGTTCTAATATAAAGTTCCATTATACGAAACAATGTTCCATAAAACGGTACGGTTTTATTATAACATCAGAAAAACGGATGTCAATAGTTCCAACTCAATTCCCTTGACATTTCTAATAGTAGCTGTTAATATGAGAAAAAAGAAAGTTCCACAATATGAAACGAGAATCTGAAATATGAAACATATAGGTAAATCCAGAGTTTTTTTTTTGGTTTTACAGAATTATATTGTGAACAGGAAGAAAGGGACACCTACGATGGCAGAAGAAAAAGAAACAAAAAATCCGGTGCAGTCTGCAGAACGAATTTTCCAGGTGCTTGAGATGTTAGCAGAGCATGGCGAGATGGGGTTAATGGAGATCAGCACAGAACTCGGACTTCACAAAAGTACGGTCCACCGCTTATTAATGTCCTTGATCTATATGGGGTATGCAAAACAGGACGAGACAACGCAGAAATACATGCTTTCTTACAAAATCGTGAGCATGGCGGGAAAAATCTTAGAGCGTACCGACATTTTACAGATCGCAAAACCTTATATGGAGCGCCTGTCCGATATCAGTGGGGAGGCAGTGCATCTTGTACAGCGGGAAGGCAACAACATTTTGTACATCTATAAAATAGAAGCAAAAGTTGGCACGATCCGCATGGTATCACACGTCGGCATGGTGCATCCGATGTATTGTTCCGGTGTGGGCAAGGCGATCATGGCAACGCTTCCGGAGAAAGAAGTAAAACAGATCTGGAACGAGAGCATTATTGAGAAGAAAACGGATAAGACGATCACTGACATTGACGAGATGATGCAGGTGTTAGAGGAAGTCCGTAAGAACGGTTATGCGTTAGACGACGAGGAGAACGAGGAGGGCGTGCGATGTATCGCTGCCTGCCTGCATGGTTACAGCAAGGAAGTGAAATATGCATTCAGCATTTCCGGACCGGTCAGCCGTATGACGAGAGAGCGCGTGGAAGAACTTGCCGTGGATGTGAAAAAAGTACAGGAAGAATTATCAAGAGAACTGGGGTATTATCCACAAAATTAAATTTTTTTACAGAATATGTATAAGAAAAAAATCGATGGTCATACTATTTTTGAAGAACAGAGCAAATATACTCTGTAAAAGAAAAGGAGAAATGACTATGAGAAAGTGGAAATTACTTTTGGCTGGAATGATGCTTATGTTATCGTTGAGTGCTGTCGCAGGCTGCGGAAATAACAATGCAAACGATAAAAATAATGGCACAAACGGTACAAACACAAGCACGGAAAACCGTCTGAATAACAATGCGGACACTACCACAGACAATGACAAAAATAATATTGGCACCACAGAGGATAAGGACAAGGATAACAACCGTGTGGATGAAAACGGCAACGTGATCGATGATGTAGTGGACGGTGTTGGCGATGCCGGCAAAGATGTGATCGATGGTGTGGAAAATGGTGTGAATGATCTCACAAACGATGCAACCAGCGGAAATGCAGAGAATACCAACGGAACCGGTGGGGATGCCGGAAATGGAACTGCAAATCCGTAAATGATAGAGAAATACAAAAAAAGAAACGGCTTATCGTTTCTTTTTTTGTGCCTGTTTATTCAGATACATTTCATGGTCTGCTTTGTCAAGCAGATTGCGGAGCGTACAATCTTTGTAATTCATGGAGTAGCTGTAACCATAGGCGTAACTGATCGCATCCGGCATATTGCTGGAATGATACTGTTTGATCGTAGCATGTAGTTTTTCCAATAGTTCGTCTGCCTGCCCGGAGGTGGTGTCATACAAAATAGCGATAAATTCGTCACCGCCGTATCTGCCGACAAAATCTTTTTCAGGAACTACCTTTCTTAAAATGTGGGCAAAATTGGCGATCATCGAATCCCCGGCAGCGTGTCCAAGGGTATCGTTCACTTCTTTTAAATTATTTAAGTCGAACATAACAAAACACAGCGGCTCAGTGATAAAACCGGAAGAGTTCAAAAGGTCTTCACAGCGGCTTTTGTTTGGAAGTCCGGTGTGCACATCCAGGTAGGCTTTCTTGGATAAAATATAATTTTCCCTGACAGCCTTAATGTGCTGGATCTGCTGCTGGACGATCAAAAAGATTAACAATAGTATATCAAGCGCAGAAATAATCTCGGTCAGCCGGATACGTGCGGCAATCTTTTCCGAGTACTGTTCGGCAGCAGTCACCGTCTCGTCGGCATATTCAAAATAAGTTTCACTCATTGAGACAACATTGGTGTTTTCATAGCCCTTTTCACGAACAGTATAAATCTCTTCTTTCAGTAGTTCCCAATATTCAATCTGATTGTCCAGACACTGCTGGTAAGCAGGATCTTTCAGGCTTACCAGATTATAATTTCCATCTTCATATTTTAAACCGGACAAAATTTTATCCAGATACTCGATCTGCATGTCATCTGCAGTTCCGGTAATCTCAAGCTTGACTTCACGCTGCGTGGCTCCGCGCACAAGACCGGCATAGTTTACCACGTGGGCAGTTCCATGTAGATTCTGGATCTGCACCATCATAAAAATGACAAGGAAAATCAAAACGAAGATCAGAATTTGCTGCAGCAGTGAGGCAGCATGCTGTTCTGTCTGTTTCATTCGTCTGCTAAAAGAGGTTTCTTTTGTATACATGAGTCACCTTTCCGAAAGTTTTTTTGTGTGTAGCTGTATTCTAACCCATAAAATCAGGAAGGTCAAATATTAGTATGTTTTTCAAAGAAAATATCTTAAATAAAAATGAAATCTTGCCAAATTAGTTGTGATTCATTTTTATTTGAATTATAATAAACCCATCGCATTTTTTGAGGGCGACGAAAACAGAAAGCAATTTCAGGGATATTAAGGAGATTTCAATGTCAGATAATGATTTCAGAGAGGTAATCGACGGAGAAGAGAACAAAGAGCCGGCAGCCTCTGACAATAATTTACATACAACGGAAGCAGAGAGTGCGGAAGTGGTAAACACCACGGCAGATGCACAGGAGAGTGATGAGAAGAAGGATGATGAGTACGAGGAAATCTGCTACATCTGTCACAGACCAGAACATATTGCAGGAAAAATGATCAAGATTCCAAACAGCATTTCCATCTGCCATGACTGTATGCAGAGAACGTTCGACAGCATGAATGGCACCGGATTCCCAATGGGTGATATGATGAACATGGGAAGTTTTAATAATATGAATCTGGATAAGATGCCTAATATCAGCATGATCAATCTCTCTGATCTGCAAAATATGATGGGCGGTATGCCAAACAGCCAGAAGATCAAGAAAAAGAAACCAAAAGAGGAGAGAAAGCCGGAGATCGATATTCATGCGATCCCGGCACCACATAAGATCAAAGCGTCACTGGATGAGTATGTGGTTGGACAGGAACATGCAAAAAAAGTCATGTCTGTAGCAGTTTACAATCATTACAAGAGAATTGCCTCCGATGTGCAGGACGGTGTGGAGATCGAGAAATCCAACATGCTCATGATCGGACCGACCGGATGTGGTAAGACGTATCTGGTCAAGACACTGGCAAGATTATTAGATGTGCCGCTTGCCATCACGGACGCAACTTCCCTGACAGAAGCCGGTTATATTGGTGACGATATCGAGAGTGTAGTCAGCAAACTGTTAGCGGCTGCTGACAATGATGTGGAGCGCGCAGAGCACGGAATCATCTTTATTGATGAGATCGATAAGATCGCAAAGAAGCGTAACACAAACCAGCGCGATGTCAGCGGAGAATCTGTCCAGCAGGGAATGTTAAAGCTGTTAGAGGGTGCGGAAGTGGAAGTGCCGGTAGGGGCAAGCAGTAAAAATGCGATGGTTCCGATGACGATGGTCAACACGAAGAACATTCTTTTTATATGCGGAGGGGCGTTCCCGGATCTGGAAGATATCATTAAGGAGCGTCTGAACAAGGAAGCTTCCATTGGATTTAAGGCAGACCTGAAGGACAAATATGACAATGACGAGAACCTGCTCGCCAAAGTGACGACAGAAGATGTGCGCAAATTTGGTATGATCCCGGAATTTTTAGGACGTCTGCCGGTCATGTTCACATTGGAGGCACTAACGGAAGATATGCTCGTGCGTATTTTAAAAGAGCCGAAGAATGCAATCATCAGGCAGTATGAGAAGCTGCTTGCCATGGATGAGGTAAAGCTTGTATTTGACGAGGATGCGCTTCATTCTATCGCAAAGGAAGCAAAAGAGAAAAAGGTAGGAGCGCGTGCACTCCGCTCTATTATCGAAGATTTTATGTTAGATATCATGTATGAAATCCCGAAGGATGACAACATTGGCATGGTGACGATCACAAAAGATTATGTAGAGAAAAAGGGCGGCCCGCTCATCACGATGCGCGGCTGTGCAGCGATCGAAGAAAAGCCAGCAATTTAAAGGAATAAAAGACAAAACTCCGGCATTTATTGTAAAGATAGGTGTGCGGAGTTTTTTATGTCTGACTGTGAAGAAAAGATTTATTCCAATGATTATGTGGATTTTATCATATCGAAAGATGTTTTGGATGTGATTGACCTTTCAAGTGATTGTATCCAGCGGATCGATGAGGAAAAAGATACTTATTTTTATCCGAGGAGTTTTTTCCGGATATTTGATTTTCCGGCAGATTCCTATGCTTCTGTTCCAAAGTGCTATGGACTTCTGGATGAGACGGCGCTTGAGGTTTCGGGGATATTAAAATTACAGCAGCAGCCGGCACTCGCACTGAAAGGGCAGGGCGTGATGATCGGATTTATCGATACCGGGATCGATTACCGAAATCCGGTATTTCAGTATTCTGATGGGACAACAAGGATTTACCGCATCTGGGATCAGACAATCCGGGATGGAACAAAGCCGGAGGGGATCGCATATGGTTCCGAGTATAAGACAGAGCAGATCAATGCCGCACTCCGGGCAGAAAATCCGCTGGAAACCGTTCCGTCCATGGATACCAATGGACATGGAACCTTTGTGGCCGGGGTGGCATGTGGAAGCGAGGATGTGGAAGATAATTTTATCGGGGCGGCGCCGTTTTCCGAGATCGCAGTCGTAAAACTGAAAGAGGCAAAAACTTATCTGCGGGAATTTTATTTTATACCGGATTCTGTTCCGGCGTATCAGGAGAATGATATCATGATGGCAGTCAGCTATCTGGACCGGCTGGCAAAGGAGCGGGATATGCCGCTTGTGATTTGCATTGCACTGGGAAGCAACATGGGAAACCGTGGCAAGGACGGACAACTGGCAACTTATCTGGATATTGTATCCAGAAGGCGGAAAAGATGCAGTGTGGCAGCAGTAGGAAACGAGGCGAATGCAAGACATCATTTTCTTGGAAAAATACAGCCGGACATGGAGTACGAATCGGTGGAAGTCTCGGTGGAGGAAAATATGCCGGGCTTTTTCATTGAGATGTGGGCAAATGCGCCGGAGCTTTATGCGGTATCGGTCAGCTCGCCCACCGGGGAAGTGCTGCCAAAAGTGCCTTATCGGAGCGGTGGAAGACAGGAGTTTGTCTTTATTTTCGAGCAGACAAGAGTCAGCATCGACTACCGGCTGACGGGCAGGCGGCAGGGAAACCAGCTTATTTATTTACGTTTTTCAAACGCAGCGCAGGGGATCTGGACGATCAACGTGTATCCGCAGAGCATTGTGACAGGGGATTACAATATGTGGCTTCCCATGCGGAATTTTACGAGTGGAAATGTTTTTTTCCTGCGGTCAAATCCGAATCATACGATCACCGTGCCGGGTAACGCAGGGCAGGTCATAAGCGCGGGCGGCTACAATGTGGCAAATGGCGGTCTGTATCTGGACTCGGGCAGGGGATTTACACTTTCCGGTGAGGTAAAGCCGGATTTCTGTGCCCCGGCGGTGAATGTGTATGGACCGGGACTGCGGAACCGCTTTGTGACCATGACCGGGACGAGTGCGGCGGCAGCGATCACAGCCGGGGCATGTGCGCAGATCATGGAATGGGGACTGGTAAAAAGAAATCAGATTTTCATGTCCTCTGCGGATATCAAAAATATGCTGATCCGCGGCGCAGACCGGGCGGATGACAGGAGTTATCCGAATCCGTCGTGGGGGTATGGAACGCTGGATGTGTATGGAGCATTTGAGGATCTGCGGAGGTAGCGGACATTGGCTTTTCATTTTCCCTTCTGTGAAGTATAATAATATGTGGAAAAAACATTTTGCAGGCTTCCTGTGACAGTAAAATGGATCACAAGAGGTATGGAAATATTATAATTACGCAGGAGAAAAGAAAATTTTATGATAAAGATCGCGTTTTGTGATGATGATATGGAAGTGCTTCATCAGATGAACGAATTATTAGACCGCTACCGGGCAGAACGGAATGAGGATATTACCTATGCGGCATTCCAGAGTCCGTTTGAACTGCTGACGGAGATTGAGAAGGGCATAAGACCGGATATATTATTTCTCGATGTCGTGATGCCGGGGCAGAATGGCATGGATGTGGCAAAAGAGATCCGGCAGTATGACACGAATATGAAAATTATTTTTCTGACCTCATCCCCGGAGTTTGCGGTGGAATCTTATTCGGTTGGAGCTTATTTTTACCAGTTGAAACCGATCTGGGAGGAAAGCTTTTTCCGGCTGATGGATGCGGTGCTGGCGGAGTGTGAGAAGAAAAAGAAGAACAGCCTGATCCTGCGCAGTAAAGACGGTATTACGAGGATCGATCTGCAGCAGCTGGAATACTGCGAGGTGCTGGGACGAAAACTTTTATTTCATCTGGGAAACGGAGCAGTTCTGGAAAGCGCAGGGAGTCTGGATGATCTGGCAGGACAGCTGATGCAGTACAGCAATTTTTTCCGTCCCCACCGATCCTTCCTTGTGAATATGGAGTATATCCAGAATATTTCCAGCCGTTCCATCAAAATGGTAAATGATGCGGAAATCCCAATTCCGCATGGAAAATGTTCGGAAATCAAAAATACATATATGGAATATGCGTTTAACGGAGAGCAGGCTGTCTTATGACGGTCTGTTTTTTCTTTGATAGAATAAACTACATGAATAGTAAGAAAAGACATGGTCGATTCAATACATTTTACGGTCGATTCATGACAGTGCGTCCATTTTTTTGGGAAAATCGTGTATGGTAGATTCAGACAAAGGAGAAAGCCAAAATAAGCACACAAAAGAAGGGAGGATTAAGAAGAAAAAATGTTAAGTATGGAAATCTTGGTCATTATTGGTTTGATCCTGCTTTTACTTGTTCTCTGGATCATCTCCGTGCAGCGGAAGTTTGCGGTGATGGACGGAAATATCCAAAATGCCATGAATCAGATCGGAGTGCAGATTTCCTCACGTTTTGATGCACTATTTGCAGTGCTTGATCTTATGAAAGGATATGCAGCAGATGACATACAGCCGCTGATGGAGCGTGCAGCAGCCAGACGAAGTGTGATCACTGCTCGCTCCGCACCTGAGGAGGTATCAGAGCAGGAGCAGGTGATAGAGGAAACCGTAAAAAGCATCCGTCTGGCAGCAGAACGCAATCCACTGCTCTGCGCAGACAAAAACTATACCAAATGTATGGATGCGGTGGAATGTTATGGGCGCATGGTATATACCAGCCGTTTGATCTACAACGATTCAGTGACAAAGTTAAACAGTGCGCTTGGTATGTTTCCTACAAATGTAATTGCAGGTATTCTTGGCTTTCATAAAAGAGAATATCTGTCACAGAAAGGGGATTAATATGGGATTATTCAGTAATAATAAAAAATTATGTCCGGTCTGCGGGAATCCGACACCGCGGCTGCTTGCAACGAAAATACAGGACACACCGATCTGTAAGGAATGCGATAAAAAAATCTATCTGCCAAAAGGCAGGACAGATCGGATGACCATCGATGATTTTAAGCAGTACATCCAGTTTTACGAAGATAATCAGGCATTGAGAGATCAGTTCGAGGAAAACTATTCGTTTAATTTTGGACTGTTTGGTGGAGATCTGGTATTAGATATTTTTCATGGACTTTTCCGTGTGAACTGTGACAAAGATTCACTCGCATTTCAGGCGGACAATTTAAAGTCTTTCCGTATTTTAGAGGACAGCCGGGTTTTATTTGAGGGAAATCATCAGGAATTAAAGCATTACGACAGTAAAGTTCCGGAAAAAGTAAAGCAGCTGGAGCCGCAGATCGCACAGTTTCAGATGCAGATGAGGGAATATGAAATGTTTGAGCGGTTGGAGCGGATGCATGAGGAAAATGACAAAGATGATAACCATTATCATGAGTATCATCCAAGACCATCTTTTGACGTGGCTTCTCCGGCAGATACCTTCCATGTGGAGCTGACGTTTGACCATCCTTACTGGGATAATATCATGTGGGATTGGACAGGAGTTTCCTTTGACAGTGACAGTCCAAGTGTCGAGGCGTTTTTAAGCTGCTATGAGGATAAAACAGAGAGTCTGCACACGCTGGCGCTCAATCTGGCACACCTGATGAATCCGAATGTCAAAGAGATGACAGCGGGAGAGAAAAAACAGGCTGCAAAGCAGGAGACCGGATCTTTGGAAGAGCAGAAGCAGTCTTCTGAGAGCGATACGATCGAACAGCTGCAGAAGTACAAAGGTCTTTTGGATGCAGGAGTCATCACAGAAGAAGAGTTTGCAGCGAAGAAAAAGCAGTTATTGGGAATTTAATGATAAGGCTGATCCGGAAAGGGTCAGCCTTATTTATGAAATCTGCAAAAATAATTTTCAAATGGTACGTTAAAATTTGTGATGGAAATTGAAAATTTCGAGTATATTTTGTGCCGGTTTTATTGTATAATGTTCTTTATGTTTGTAAATAAAAAAGTGAATGAAAAATAAGGGGATATCAGGGATGAGAATAGGATTTGACAATGACAGGTACTTAAAAATTCAGTCGGAGCACATCAAAGAGCGGATCAACCAATTTGGGGACAAGCTTTATCTGGAATTTGGCGGAAAATTATTTGACGATTATCACGCATCCAGAGTCTTGCCGGGATTTGCACCGGACAGTAAACTGCAAATGCTCATGCAGCTTGCGGATGTGGCAGAGATCGTGATCGTGATCAGTGCGGCAGATATTGAGAAGAACAAAGTCCGCGGGGATCTTGGAATTACTTATGATGTGGATGTTGTCCGGCTGATCGGAGAGTTTGAGAAAAAGGGTCTGTATGTGGGAAGCGTTGTCATCACGCAGTTTGCAGGACAGAGCGGTGCCGTACAGTTCCGTGAAAAACTGGAAAAAAGAGGCATTAAAGTATATCAGCATTATAAGATCGAGGGCTATCCGGCAAACATTCCGCTGATCGTCAGTGAGAACGGATTCGGCAAGAATGACTATATCGAGACGACCAGACCATTAGTCGTCATCACCGCGCCGGGACCTGGAAGTGGAAAAATGGCAACCTGCCTTTCCCAGCTTTATCATGAGAATATCCGTGGAACAAAAGCCGGCTATGCAAAATTTGAGACATTCCCAATCTGGAATCTTCCATTAAAACATCCGGTAAACTTAGCTTATGAGGCGGCTACCGCAGACTTGAATGACGTGAACATGATCGACCCGTTCCATCTGGAAGCTTATGGAAAAACGACGGTCAACTACAACCGTGACATTGAGATCTTCCCGGTTTTGAACGCTATTTTTGAAGGGATTTACGGAGAAAATACTTATTATAAATCACCGACTGATATGGGTGTCAACATGGCAGGAAACTGTATCATCGATGACGAGGCATGCTGTGAAGCCTCCAAAATGGAGATCATAAGACGTTATTACACAGCGGTAAACAAACTGGTCAAAGAGGAAGCGACGGAAAATGAAGTTTACAAGATTGAACTTCTGATGAAACAGGCCAAGATCACAACGGACGACAGACATGTCACAGTCGCTGCAAAAAAACGTGCAGAGGAACTTGGCGTTCCAACTGCAGCGATCGAACTTTCCGATGGCTGTATCATTACGTCCAAGACATCAGATTTTCTCGGTGCTTCTGCAGCATTGCTCCTGAATGCGTTAAAATATCTGGCTGGCATTGAGCATGATGAGAAACTCATCCGCCCGGAAGCGATCGAACCGATCCAGGATCTGAAAGTCCGTTTCCTCGGTGGAAAGAATCCAAGACTTCATACCGATGAGGTATTGATCGCCCTTTCGCTCGCTGCGGTGACCAATGAAAACGCAAAGAAAGCATTAGAGCAGCTTCCGGCACTTCGCGGATGCCAGGTGCACACTTCCGTAATGCTCTCTGAAGTGGATATTAAAATTTTTAAGAAGCTGGGTGTGGATCTGACAAGTGAACCGGTGCGCAGTGGATTAAAATTGTATTAGAAATTTGTTTGTCAAAAAATACATGAAATAATTTGTGAATAATGTATAAAAACCCTTTTATAAAATAAGGTGTATGGTATAATAAGCACAAGTGATGAAATCACAAGGTAATACAGGCGGTCTGATTGTTAAGAATATAACAATCAAAACAAGCACATACATATTTTATAGGAGGGTTTTTACAATGGCAAGATTTACGTTACCAAGAGATTTATACCATGGAAAAGGTGCTCTGGAGGCATTAAAGACATTCAAAGGAAAAAAGGCAATGATCTGTGTTGGCGGCGGCTCTATGAAGCGGTTCGGATTTCTCGACAGAGCAGAACAGTACCTGAAAGAAGCCGGAATGGAAGTTCAGTTGTTTGAAGGCATCGAACCGGATCCTTCTGTGGAAACCGTGATGAAAGGTGCAAAAGCAATGATGGAATTTGAACCGGACTGGATCATTGCGATGGGCGGCGGATCCCCGATCGATGCAGCAAAAGCGATGTGGATCAAATACGAGTACCCGGATATCACGTTCGAGGATATGTGTAAAGTATTTGGCATCCCGGCGCTTAGAAAGAAAGCTCATTTCTGTGCAATCTCTTCCACATCAGGAACAGCGACAGAGGTGACAGCATTTTCAATTATTACCGATTATGAAAAAGGTATCAAATATCCGATCGCAGATTTTGAGATCACACCGGATGTGGCAATCGTTGATCCGGATCTTGCAGAGACAATGCCACAGAAATTAGCTGCACATACTGGAATGGATGCTATGACACATGCGATCGAGGCATATGTTTCTACCGCTAACTGTGACTTTACCGATCCACTGGCGTTACATGCGATCAAAATGATCCAGAATGATCTGGTTGATTCCTACAACGGAGATATGGCTAAGAGAGATTCCATGCACAATGCGCAGTGTCTTGCAGGAATGGCATTCTCCAACGCTCTGCTTGGTATCGTTCATTCCATGGCACATAAGACAGGAGCTGCATTTGCAGATTATGGTGCACATATTATCCACGGTGCAGCAAACGCTATGTATCTGCCAAAAGTTATCGCATTCAATGCAAAAGATGAGACAGCGAAGAAACGTTACGGCGATATCGCAGATTTCATGGGACTTGGCGGAGACAGCTTAGATGAGAAAGTTGCGTTACTCATTGCATACTTGCGCAGGATGAATGATGACCTTAAGATTCCACACTGCATCAAAAATTATGGCGCAGACAGCTACCCGACAGAGCAGGGCTTCGTTCCGGAAGAGGTGTTCTTAGAGAGACTACCGGAGATCGCTGCCAATGCGATTTTAGATGCATGTACCGGTTCCAATCCTAGACAGCCGAGCCAGGAAGAGATGGAGAAGCTGCTGAAATGCTGCTACTATGATACTGAGGTGGATTTCTGATAAACCGGAGTTTAGGTTTTGAACTGCCGCTTGTAGGTGGTGTTACGGAT
>UMLE01017771.1_pt1 | contig 14683 bp, 11 predicted proteins | sample 1966461 | NCBI WGS metagenome assembly UMLE01 (sample SAMEA4836196, study PRJEB28245) | human gut metagenome | biome: gut microbiome; material: fecal sample | place: Denmark | collected 2008 | reverse complement strand
GTCAACACCTTTTTTTGAAATTTTTCATATTTTTTAAACTGTTGATACAATTATACTATTGTATATACAATTTACTCAAAATAAATTTTTTGAGTATCCGGCCATTCTTCTTGCTGCTTATGGCTCTTTGCCAGGAATTCAAAGACCAGCCATTCGGGATTCAGCTCTTTTATGAGATCCAAAAACAATACCAGCAGGGATAATGGAGCCGATGAAAACCGACCACATCTTCTTTTTGAAGGATCTGCTTTTCATCCTCCCCGATCTCCATAAGCTCCAGTCCATCCAGACTGTGTCTTCTTAAAAATTCCTTCAGACCGGCATTGTTTCCAAAATGCTCCAGATCAAAAGAATGTGTTGTCATGTTGGTCAGTTTTTTCACTCTGGTTATCTTCTCTTCTATATAGGAAAAAACAGCCCGCCAAAAAGCGAGCTGTCTCCTGAAATATTATTATGCACTTACCTGATTTCCGGTATAGAGCTGATAGTATTTGCCTTTCTCGGCGATGAGCTGGTCGTGGGTACCGCGCTCGATGATCCGGCCCTGTTCCAGGACCATGATGCAGTCGGCATTGCGGACCGTGGAAAGACGATGGGCAATAACGAAGGTGGTTCTGCCCTTCATGAGCTTGTCCATACCATCCTGTACAATGCGCTCTGTTCGGGTATCGATGGAGCTGGTGGCCTCGTCGAGGATCAGCACCGGCGGGTCGGCGATGGCAGCTCTGGCAATCGCGAGAAGCTGTCTCTGGCCCTGGCTTAAGTTGGCTCCGTCTCCGGTGAGCATCGTGTCATAGCCGTTGGGCAATCGGCGGATAAAGCCGTCCGCATTGGCAAGCTTTGCTGCTGCGATGACTTCCTGCTCGGTGGCATCCAGTTTTCCGTAGGCAATGTTCTCACGGACGGTTCCTGTGAAAAGATGAGTATCCTGAAGAACGATACCCAGGGAACGGCGGAGGTCTGCCTTACAGATCTTGTTGATGTTGATGCCGTCGTAGCGGATCTTACCATCCTGAATATCGTAGAAACGGTTGATCAGGTTGGTAATGGTGGTTTTACCGGCTCCGGTGGAACCGACAAAGGCAATCTTTTCGCCGGGATCTGCAAAAAGCTCTACATCGTGAAGCACGATCTTATCCGGATTGTAGCCGAAATTCACGCCGTCGAAGACAACGGAGCCTTCCAGCGGAATGTAGTCCACGCTGCCGTCTGCCTGGTGGGTGTGTTTCCATGCCCAGCGGCCGGTACGCTCTTTGGACTCGGTGAGCTTGCCGTTCTCGGTCTTGGCGTTGACCAGGGTAACGTAGCCCTCGTCGGTCTCCACGGTGGTGTCCATCAGTCTGAAAATACGGTCAGCACCGGCCAGAGCCATAACGATGGCGTTAAGCTGCTGGCTCACCTGGTTGATCGGCATGTTAAAGCTCTTATTGAAGGTCAGGAAGCTGGCCAGTCCGCCCAGAGTAAAGCCGCCCACGCTGTTCAGGGCCAGAATACCGCCGACGATAGCGCAGACCACATAGCTTACATTTCCCAGCTGGGCGTTGATCGGGCCCAGGATGTTGGCGAAAGCGTTCGCATTGTAGGAGCTGTCGCAGAGATTGTCGTTGAGCTCCTTGAATTTCTTGATGTTCTCTTCCTCGTGACAGAAGACTTTGACAACCTTCTGGCCGTCCATCATCTCCTCGATGAAGCCGTTGGCCTCACCCAGAGCTTTCTGCTGCTTCACAAAGAAGTTTCCGGAAAGTCCGGCTACCTTCTTGGTGAGGGTCATCATAATCGCTACCATGATGAGAGTCGTGATCGTCAGCGGAATATTCAGGATCAGCATGCTGACAAAAACGCTTACAATCGTGATGGCGCTGTTCAGCACCTGAGGAATACTCTGGCTGATCATCTGACGGAGAGTATCGATATCGTTCGTGTAGATGGACATGATATCTCCGTGGGAATGAGTGTCAAAATATTTGATCGGCAGTTTTTCCATGTGAGCAAACAGATCGTTTCTCAGGTTTCTCAAGGTTCCCTGGGTCACATAGATCATCACACGGTTCTGGGCAAACGTAGCCAGAATACCGATGAGATAAAAGACTGCCACACGGAGAATCGCATGAAGAAGCGGCGTGAAATCCGGATCGGAAGCCTTCAGCATGGGCATGATATAGCTGTCGATCAGGGTCTTCATGAACATGGTTCCCTGTACATTTGCCAGCACGCTGACAAAAATCGAAACCACAGCAATGATGCAGTGAGGTGTATAATTTTTCAGCACATATTTCATGATCCGGACAAAAATCTTGCCTGGATTTTCCACCTGGGGCTTCACTCCTCTGGGAGGCCGCCCCATGGGGCCTTTTACGGGTTTTGCTTCTGCCATTATGCTTCACCTCTCTTTTCATCAAAGTCTCCGCCGCCACCGGTCTGGGATTCGTAAACCTCGCGGTAGATCTCGTTGGACTTCAAAAGCTCCTCATGAGTTCCGATGCCGTTGACCTTACCGTCATCCATAACGATGATGCGATCCGCATCCTGCACACTGGAGATACGCTGGGCGATGATGAGTTTCGTCGTAGCCGGGATCTCCTCCAGGAACGCCTTACGGATCTTTGCGTCGGTGGCTGTATCTACGGCGCTGGTGCTGTCGTCGAGAATCAGGATCTTCGGTTTCTTCAGGAGGGCTCTGGCGATACAGAGACGCTGTTTCTGACCTCCGGATACGTTGGAACCGCCCTGCTCGATGTAAGTATTGTATTTGTCCGGCATCCGCTCAATGAACTCGTCGGCACAGGCCAGACGGCAGGCACGGATACACTCCTCCTCGGAAGCGTTCTTATCGCCCCAGCGAAGGTTCTCAAGAATCGTTCCGGAAAACAGGACGTTTTTCTGGAGAACGACGGAAACCTCGTCACGAAGCTTCTCCATATCGTAGGAACGGACGTCTTTTCCGCCTACCTTTACACTTCCGCTGCTGACGTCGTAAAGACGGCTGATCAAGTTCACCAGGCTGGTCTTGGCGCTTCCGGTACCTCCGATGATACCGATGGTTTCTCCGGATTTTATGGAAAAATTGATATCGGAAAGAACGGGTTTTCCTTCGCCTTTGCGGTAGCTGAAGTTTACATGGTCAAATTCAATGCTTCCGTTGGGAACGTCGAAGTCCGGATGCTCCGGATTGTCCAAATCGCTCTTCTCATTAAGAACCTCGGCGATACGCTCTGCACTGGCCATACTCATCGTCACCATAACAAATACCATGGAGAGCATCATGAGGCTCATAAGGATATTCATGCAATAGGTAAGAAGGCTCATCAGCTCGCCGGTTGTCAGGCTGCTGCCAACGATCATCTTGGCGCCCAGCCAGCTGATCAGAAGAATACAGCTGTAGACGGTAAACTGCATCAACGGTGCGTTATAAGAAATATTTTTCTCTGCTTTACAGAAAATGTTGTAGATGTTTCCGCTGGCTTTCTGAAATTTGCTGGTCTCATAACCTTCACGCACATAAGCTTTTACCACACGGATGGCGGAAACGTTCTCCTGCACGCTGGCATTCAGATCATCGTATTTCGGGAAGGCCTGCTGGAAATATTTGCTGGCTCTGCTCATAATAAAGAACAGGCAGCATCCCAGAAGGATGACAGCAACAAGATAAATGCTGGCCAGACGGGCATTGATCATGAAAGCCATGGCCATGGCTACGATCATGCTGGCCGGGGCACGCATACACATACGAAGAAGCATCTGATATGCGTTCTGCAGGTTCGTCACGTCGGTGGTCAGACGCGTCACAAGACCCGCCGTACTGAATTTGTCAATGTTTGAAAAAGAATAGGTCTGGATGTTTTCAAACATGGCCTGCCGCAAGTTTTTCGCAAAGCCAGTTGATGCTTTCGCGCCGTATTTTCCGCCCATCACACCGGCGAAAAGACCGATCAGTGCGGCTACGATCATCCAGGCGCCCATCACATAGATGTGATGAAGATTTCCGGCTTCCACTCCATCGTCAATGATTGAAGCCATCATCAGGGGTATAATCATTTCCATGATGACTTCCAGAATCATGAAGACAGGAGTCGCAATGGAAGCCTTTTTGTACTCTTTTACCTGAGCTCCTAATGTCTTTAACATAGTTTCTCCTCTCCTGTTAGATTGTTCGTCACCAAACATTATAAAACTTTTTTAAAAAAAGTCAACCAAATATAAAAAAATCCCGGATCATTTTTACATGACCCGGAATTTCATGCAAATTTCCTATCTTACTTGTTTTTTCCAATCTTACCCATCAGCCAGACACAGACCATAATGATCAGAATCGTGACAAAAATACCTTCCATTCCTTTTCCCATGATCTCCAGGGCCGCAAGAATATTTGATGTATTCATATGAAAACCTCCTTTTTTATAAGAAACGACTTACCAGATTGATGACCAGACCGCCCGCGATGACGGAAGCGATCTGCCCGGAAACGTTGGCTCCTGCCGCATGCATCAGAATGACATTGGTCGGGTCCTCCTCCATCGCCATCTTCTGGATGACCCGGGAGGACATCGGGAACGCGGAAATTCCGGCTCCGCCGATCATGGGGTTGATCTTCTTTTTCAGGAAAAGATTCATGAATTTTGCCAGAAGCACGCCGCCGATCGTGTCCATAACAAAGGCAAAGAGGCCGATGGCCAGGATCATCAGCGTATCAACGGTGACAAAAGCTTCCGCCCGCATGCTGAAGGAAACCGTGATGCCAAGAAGGACTGTGATCAGGTTTGCCAGCGTGTTCTGGGCCGTCTCCGACATCGTGTGAAGGACGCCGCATTCCCGGATCAGATTTCCAAACATCAGGAAACCTACGAGGGCCACCGACTGGGGAGACACGAAGCCCACCACCATGGTCACAATGATCGGAAAAAGAATCCGCATGGTTTTCGTGACAGAGCCGGGATGGTACTCCATATGAATCTGCCGCTCTTTTTTCGTCGTGACAAGGCGGATCGCGAAGGGCTGAACGATCGGCACGAGAGCCATGTAGGAGTAGGCTGCCACAGCGATGGCTCCGATATATCTGGAACCCAGAACCTGTGAAACCAGAATGGAGGTCGGACCATCTGCTGCTCCGATGATGCCAATTGAAACTGCGTCTTTCAGATCAAACCCCAGGGCTGCCGCCAGAAGGATCGCCGCAAAGATACCGAACTGGGCTCCCGCTCCAAAGAGAAACATCAGCGGATTAGTGAGCAGCGGCCCGAAATCGATCATGGCTCCGATGCCGATAAACAGCAGGATCGGCATCGCTTCCGAGGCCTCGATTCCCGTATGGAACAGCCATTGAATAATTCCATTCGACTGGATACCACCCTGCAACGTCTGATCCAGCACACCTGAGAAGGGTAAGTTTACAAGGATCGCTCCAAAGCCCATCGGCAAAAGCAGGGAGGGTTCGTATTCCTTCCTGATTGCCAGATAAATGAGAACAAAACCCACCAGATACATAACGACCTGCTGCCAGGTCACGGCCCGCAGGCCCTCCACCAAAAACTCCATATGTTTTCCTCCTTTTCCGGGAGCTGCCATAAAAAAAGACTTCTACCGCAGCGCACAAAAACGCTACGGTAAAAGTCTCGCTATTTCAATTTCCTGCGGACCGCCGGAGGGCGATCGTACTGACGCGGGGAAATCCATTCGTAATGGCAGCTACTCCCTTTCACTGATAAGCCCATTATAGCTTTGGAAAAAGCTGTCTGTCAAGGCATTTTTTAACCCTTGACCGCTCCGATCATAACACCTTTTACAAGATGCTTCTGTACCAGCGGGTAAAGGAGCATAACCGGAACGGAAGCCACAACGATGGTGGAGTATTTCAGAAGCTCGGACATACCCTGGAGTTTTGCCAGGTTGGACGCATTTCCGATCTGGGTCATATCGATCTTGTTCTGGATCAGGATCTCTTTCATGACGATGGTCAGAGGCATCAGGGTATCGTCTCTTAAATAGATCATAGCTGTATAGTAGTCGTTCCATTTTGCAACACCGTAATACAGGGTCAGAACCGCAAGAATCGGTTTGCACAGCGGGGTCACAATACTCAGGAAATATTTCCAGGGAGTACAGCCGTCGATCTGGGCTGCCTCATACATTTCATCCGGAATACTGTTAGTCATGTAGGTACGGCAGATGATCATATTATAGGTGGACATTGCTGACGGGATGATCATGGCCCAGCGGGTGTTGGTCAGGTGCAGGCTGTTTACCAGGATATAGGACGGTACCAGTCCGCCGCTGAAATACATGGTAAATACGAAGAACATGGCAATTCCGCCTCTGGCACGAAACTCTTTTCTGGAAAGCGGATAAGCACAGAGCATGGTCATTACCAGATTCAGCAGAGTGCCCACTACCAGATAATATACAGAGTTTGCAAAACCGGTGAGAATCTTTTTGTTTTTAAATACAGCCTCATATCCGCGAAGGGTCGGACGCACCGGAAGGATGAAAACCTCGCCACTGACAACGGCCTGGGGATCTGAGAAGGATGCCGCTACGATATAAAGCACCGGGTAAAGGACGATAACCATGATAAGGGTTAACAGGGTATAGTTCACGATATCAAAGACTTTATCGCCTGTGCGCATGTTTTTGAATTTAAGCTGATGATTCATTCTTACCCCTCCTTACCACAAACTGGTCTCTGTTACTTTTTTACAGATCTTATTTACAGCAACCAGCAGGACGAATGATACGATGGACTGGAACAGGCCGGCAGCGGTGGAAAATCCGAAGTTGGAGTTTACCATACCGATCTTATAAACAAAGGTGGAAATAACCTCGGAAACATTGCTGTTCTGGCTGTTCTGCATCAGGTAAACCTTATCAAAACCAATGCTTACAACGCTTGCACAGTTGAAGATCAGCATGGTGATAACGGTGGGAAGGATGGCCGGGATATCCACATGCCAGATTCTCTGAACACGGGAAGCGCCGTCCACAATTGCTGCCTCCTGAAGCTCCGGGCTTACACCGGACAGGGCTGCAATGTAGATAACAGAGGAATAACCGGCTGTCTGCCACAGGCCGCTCCATACATAGACGTGACGGAACAGCTTGACATTACCGAAGAAGTTCACCGGATCGCAGCCGATCTTCTGGAGAAGAACGTTGATAATACCGGTACGAAGATCCATCATCTGCATCATCATACCAACCATGACAACAACAGAAATGAAGTAGGGTGCATAGGTTACCATCTGGATAAATTTCCGATATTTCACACTTCTCAGCTCATTCAGGCCGATGGCCAGAAGAATCGGAAGGGGAAAGTTTACGATCAGAGAATATACACCAAGGATTAAGGTATTCTTGATGACTCTGACACTTGAGGTGGAAGTCAGGAACTGCTGGAACCATTTCAGGCCCACCCAGTCGCTTCCGAAGATTCCTCCGCGGGGGCTGTAGTCTTCAAAAGCGATGAGAATTCCAGCCATGGGAATGTATGCAAATACCACTGCATAAATCACCGGCAGAGCGATAATTGCCCAGAACTGCCAGTTATTGCTTTTAATTCTATTTTTTGGATCAGGATTGTAAATTTTCTGTTTCTGTTTACCCATCCGAGCATCCTCCTATTCTTACTCTGATAAATCATTCTTCCGAAGTACGCGGTTCCTGTGCGTTTTTTCTTCTGCACAGCCTCCGCCTGCTCCCCGTCAAATGTCTGAGCAAGGGACAAATCCCCACATGATTGATCCCGGCCAGCCAGAATCTTGTCCGTCGCTCAGCCACTTGACGGGACTGTTGTGGCTTTCCTTCTTATGTAAGAAAGGAGCCGCCGCTGAAAACGGCAGCTCCTCTCCTTTTTCTTATATCTTTCAGACGTTCTTCCGATTATGCTGCGGTCTCAGTCTCGGTCTCTGCTGTGGTTTCAGCTGCCTCTGTTGCTGCCTCAGTCTCTGCTGCTGCCTCAGTGGTTGCTTCAGTCTCGTCACCCTCGCTGGAACGAGCGTAAGCTTCCTGGTATACAGCGATCAGATCCTGCAGACCTGCTTTGTCAAGAGAATCTTTGAAGCTGTCCCACTCAGAATCGATATCTTTTGCACCGGTCATGAATGCTACGGAATCACTCTCGATGATGTCAGCAACTTCTACTGCGATAACAGAGATGTTGGTGGACTCTTCATCGGTAAGTTTCATCTCATCGAAAAGTTTGATGTTGCTGGTTCCTGCATACGGAGCATAGAGCTCAGCACTTGCATCATAGAGGAGTTTCTCAAGTCCTGCTGTACTGTGAACATCTACATCCGGATCTACAGCCTGGCCAAGACGATAGTCAGCCGGAGCTACACGGATACCGATATCCTGCCAGTCATGGTTCTGGGTCTCTGCGCTGTAGAGGTTCAGCACTTCATATTTTGCGGGCTCGCCGTTCAGGCCAACTTTTCCTTCCGGATTCAGTACCCAGTCAGTTCCCTCGTCAGCACCATACTGAGAGCAAAGGTCACCGGTCTCGCTGTAGAAGAAGTCTACCCAACGAAGAGCTGCTTCCGGATTCTCACATTTGTCGGTAATGCAGAATGCACCGCCGCTTACACCCGGGTTCGGGGTCTGGAATGCGATTCTGGTTCCGTCCGGTCCTGCGATGGGTGCCATGCACTCATAGTCTTTGTAGAAGTCCGGGTTGCTGGCTGCGTCGATCATATCAGAAATGGTACCTGCAGTGAAGAACAGCACCGGCTCATCAGCCTGGTTTACAAGAGTCTTCAGCTGCTCAGCGGTCTGAGTGAAGTCACCATCATAGATAGCACCCAGATCATAGAGGCTCTTGATCCATTTCATTGCTTCTTTATAACGGTCATCGGTTGCCACACACTCGATCTCGTTGGTATCGGTGTTCAGCGCGATGGTATCCTTCTGGCTGGTGGTGTAGGAGGTGTTCGGCATCAGAACGAATGCATCGATCAGCCAGTCCTGCATACGGCTGTACCAACCCTGAGCAGCGCCGCCGATTGCTACGCCATTGGGCTTGTACTCCAGGAATTTCTTGCAGACATCATAGAACTCATCAGTTGTGGTAGGAACATCAACGCCCATCTCATCCAGATAACGTTTGTTTACCCACATTTTTCTGCCGTACTGACAGTGGTAGCAGACATTGATATTAGCCAGGGAGTAGATTTTTCCATCAGCCTCTTTCGTCATATCCAGACCATACGGCTCCATTGTCTTTAAGTAGTTCGGAACGTTCTCCTCGGTCAGATAATCGTCCAGAGGAATGATCATGCCCTCTTTTACACCATATTTTGCCAGATCCGGGGAAACACCCAGGATGACATCCGGGTAATCGTTGGACTGCAGCATCAGGTTCAGTTTGTCGCTCCAGTCATCACGACCGCCAGTCAGGAAGTTCATGGTGATACCAGTTTTCTCTTCCATATACTTGGTGAAATCGTTGGTCTGAAGATCCTCAACGTTCGGCATGGACATGGTGAAACAGTCGAACTCGAGAGTTCCGTCTTTTACTACCGGATAGGTTCCGGCCGGGTTCAGCTCCACATCTGAAGCTGCTGCTGTCAGGCCTGTTCCGCCGATCATTCCGGCTGTGAGCAGAAGGGCTGTTGCTTTGGCAAGATTTTTCTTCATAAAATCTTCCTCCTTTTCATATAGATTCTCTTCTCCAATTTTGGTGTGCTTTCATCCAGCACGCCTTAACTACGCTCCAAGTTTAGCACTCTTTCCGGCAATTTTACAACATACACATTTCCCAAAGGGCATACATTTTTACAAATCGCCGGGTTTTCAAGGGTTTTGTCCGGTGTTTTCCGTTCTTTTAGACAAAAATAACCCCTTGTCACCAAGGAGTCATTTTTGACAGGGCAGATGGGCTGCCCTAATTATTAAACACATTTGTTTTTTTTAAATTCGTATACGGTTTTTCTTATCGTACTCAGAAATCTTTTTTCAATCAGACTGTCTGCATCTTACGAAAATCGCTGGGCGGGATCCCCACCACGCGTTTGAAGGCTCTTCGGAACGAATAATCACTGCAGTAACCGACCTTCTCCGCAGTTTCTTTTACAGCCACACCCTCCTTTAAAAGTCCACAGGCCCGGGCCATCCGGCGCTGTTCCAGATAGCTGCTGAAAGACATGCCAAAGCATAACTTGAAGTCATTATATAATTTTCTCTCCGGTTCTTCCAGCCATTCTGCCAGAACGCTTAAGTTCAGCCAGGCATTTCCGAGGTTCTCCTCGATGTAGGCGGAAATTTTTTCTCGGTCGAGATCCACCACCGCCTCTTCTTTTTTCTCCTGAAGACTCGCGCAGAGAGCTCTGGTCTCCCGGAGAAGGTCAAACAACGGCTCCTCGAGGTAAACCTTCTGGGCCGCTCCCCGGATCCTTCTGGCCTCGGGTTCTTCTGCCTCCACTGGAATACTGCGGAACAGACAGCCCCGCAGAATTTCTATGGTATGGCGATAGGTGTACTGGCTGTTTCCGGGCCGGAAATAGACGCTTTTGATCTGCTCGATGAGCTCTTCCAGCTGTTCTGCACTGCCGCTCTGGATCTGTTTCACCAGTTTGAGCTCCATATCGATGGTCATAAAGAGGGGCTGATCCAGCGCCTGCTCCCTCGGAAGCTCTCCCGGCAGCACCGGAACGCGGATTCCCCGGTATCTCGCAAACTCACTGATCCTCGATGCGATCTCATACTGCCTTGCAATCTCCAGAGGTTCCCTCACCGCCGTACTGATGCCGGTATAGCTCTGAACCTCCAGGCAGCTGTAAAACTCATAGTTCATCTCTTCCAGCACTCTCTTAATCTCTGTTGCCGGAAGTTCCTCACTGTTCTGAATCAGGAGTACCACGGAAAGCTCGCTGACCGAGTAACGCCAGCAGTTCCAGGTGATATACTGGGTCAGAAGGTGATCGACAAGGGTCCCAAACTCCTCGCGGCTTACGTTCACTCCACTTCTTAAAGGATCCTCAAATTGCATATCTACCACATAATAGAAGCCCTTTTCCAGTGGAAAGCCTGCTTTCTTCGCCTCCGCCTCCAGCTGTTTTTCGGAATCATAGCTTCCATAGAGCATTTTTCCAAGAAAGCTTTCCTGAAGCAGCGTCTCCTGCTGCTCCACCGTATTCTGCAGCTGCTCCACCTCCGTCAGAAAGCTGTCAAAGCTGCGCCAGAACTGAAGCTGCTCTTTCTGAATAGGCCTGCCCTGCACAATCCGCTCCTTCAGGGCAAAAAATTCCTGAACCATCCCTTTTCGCTGATGCCAGTAAGCCAGACAGACAATCATTCCGATAAAAACAGAGACAAAACAGAGCGCCACCGTGACATAACGCATCGTCCCAATCTGATCTGTAAGAACGCTCTTCGGCACGACTGCAATGATCTGCCAGCCATTACAGGAAAGACTGGTACTGCAGGTCACAAGGCTGCTTTCCTTCCATCCGCTCTCTTTCAGATAAGCTTCCCAATCTCCATTTTTTTCTCCATAAAACATCCAGTCACTGCCATCAGCAGCTTCTGAACAGGCAAGCAGCTGACCAGCAGCATCCACCAGAGCTACCACACCATCCTTTCCGGCCAGAATGGGACGAAGCGTTTTCGTGATCCTGCTCCAGTCTATCTGCACCACCACAGCACATTCCCCATCAGAAGAAGACGGATAGATCAGTCTGTCCGGAATAAGAAGAGAAGGATTTCCATTTTCCCCTTCATAAAAGAAAACGGACTGAGACTGATCCTGGCCGCTGTAATAGGCCATAAAGTCCTCATAACTTCCGAAAGGGAAATTTTCCAGAGTGGCAAGGCCTCTCTCATCTATCGGAATCACCTGAGGGATCTTGACTATATAACGGCTGCCTGCAATCAGCACAAATACATTTTTAATGATATCATTCGTCAGCGTATAATTGGGATAATTCGCAGCAATGGTATACAGAGAATAAAATTCCTGTTCCCTGCCTGTCGGCCGCGCTTTCATCAGATAGCTCGAAAGCCGTTTTTCTTTTCCCACATAATAAGCAGCATTCTGCGCTTCCTTCACTTCCCGGTCAAAACCGTTTCCCACTTCCGTAACTGCGCTCTGAATCCGTTCTTTCTGCGTCTCTACCATGGCGTCTTTTGCCGCACAGCAAATAGCCAGCACGGCTACTGCCGGCGCCAGTAAAATCAGAAGATAGGATCCCAGGAAATTCAAAGAAATCCATCTTTTTTTATTCACATTCCACTGTCTTTTTTTACGAATTTTCCTCTTTTTCATCTGCTCACTCATCCTGTCTTTCTCATAAGTGCTGGTTGACGAAAGGAACAGTTTTATAGTACCATAAAGTTATCTTTCACAAAGGAGTGCTGACCATGTTCTTTAAGAAAAAAACTGCTGCCCCCGCTCTCCCCTCCGTCCGTATCCGGTCGGGAGAAAAAGTGATCTACGAGGGCCTTTTAAAAGATATTCCCATCAAAGAAAAGGTGCTGATTGAAAAAAGTATCTACTTTTTTGACGACCCGGAACCCTGTTTCATTCACCGGGATGCGGTCCGCGTGCGCCTCACCGAGGAACTGCACCAGGAGCTCCTTGGTAAAACTTCCGGAAAACCCGGGGGGCTTCTGCTTACCTACGCGAATCTTCCGGATATTACCTCCTGCGTCCTTCTCTGAAAGCGCTTATCTCAGCAGGAAATAGGCGGCGTAGAAAAGAAAGAGCAGGCAGTTTAAGAGCTTAATGGCTCCCATATGTTTCAGCATAAAGTCGGAAACCCTTCCCGTTCCCTTCGTCTTCGCGATGACCACCAGGATCACGACCGCCGGAATACTCATGGCCGTCACATAGACTATCAGGATTCCAAGGAGGGAAAGCCACTGTTCTCTGGCCGTCCGGAGAAGATAGAGGATCGAAGCCATGTAAATCTGTCCGGTACAGAAAAATTCACCCAGAGAGACGGCAATGCCCAGTCCCAGAATCAGAATTCCAAGAAAAGCCCCCTCCATGTGAGAGGCTTTTTTTAACATCTGATGGTTCAGATGGCGGAGCTTCTTCGGAAGCTGCATCCGCACCTTGCCATATTCGGACTTTCTCACACTGAGAAAATCCAGGAAATTCATCACTGCCACAAAAAGGAACAGGACGATCAGAATTCCATTGACGACTGCACCAAACCGGCCCAGAAGATTCTGGTCGATCTTTGAGGCTGCAAAGCAGATCCCCAGGCCCAGACCTAAATAAGTCACATATTTTCCGACCAGATAGAGGATTCCGTTTTTCAGAACGGAGGTCCGTGTCGTGAGCAGAATGGAAAAAAGCATCAGGAGCATCGAGATCGAACAGGGATTAAAGCCTGCCAGAAGACCTGCTCCAAAAAGAGTTGCAAGGCTTGCCGCAGTAACAGCCTCGCCTTCGCCCAGATTTTCTAATTTTTCTTCCATTTTTGCATAAGGCGCTTCGCCTTTTTCCAGAAGCTCCGGAAGTTTTTCCTCGATCTCATCTTTTCCGAGAAGAGCGGTCTCACCGGCAAAGACGGCCGGCACCTTTCCATCGTCCGCATCCCTGCCAAAAGCTCCGACAAGCTCTTTGAAAAGCTGGATATTCTCTCCCTCTGCCACATTGACCTCCGTCAGGACAAAGTCTTTTTCTTCCAGAAGATCTTTTAAATATTCCTTGATCTCCTCGCAGGCACTGCAGGAATAGGTGGTAAAAAGAAGAACCGCCGGTTCGTCCCCTTCCGCGTCGATCTCGGGAAGCGCCCATCCCGAAGTTTTCTCCGCGGAGATTTCACTGTTTTCTGTATTATTCTCAGAACTTTCCGAAGCTGTTTTTTCTTCAAACAACACTCCGTGAAGTTCCTTCTCTATCTTATCATAACCGCTCAGCCACTGTCCGTCAATATACAAAACCGGCAAAGTGACGTCCGTTTTTACCTTGCCATTTTCCTTTAAAGTCTCTTCAAACACCGCTTCATCCGCACTTTTGAATACATTATAAGTACGGATATCATAGGAAATGGAAGCTTTCTCCTCTGCTGTCACGCAGCGGTTGAACAGGTCATAGAAATCGTCCTCTTCATGGCAGGAGGCACACACATTCTCAAAGAAAAACCAGATCGTGTGCGTTTTTTCCTCCGCCTTCACAGGGCTCCCTGCGAAAAAAACAGTCAAAACCAGAATGATGACCGGCAGGAGTGCGAAAAGCCCCTCCTTTTTCTTATATTTTTCCATTGGAAGCCTCTTCCTTTTCTAAATACAATCATCCGTGACCTGAACCTTCTCGCTCAGGTCACGGATTTTTACTTTTCCATGTATCTCTCTTTTCAGAGTCAGTCTTTTAAGGTTACTTCAAGAACGGTATCCACGCCGTCCGGCAGGATCGGGTTCGGGCCCAGATCAGCAAAAACGATGTCCGGATAGTCCGTATGTACCCAGCTGGTGGAGATGGGCACCTCTGCTCCTGTTGCCAGATAGCGGATGGATTTCACCTGATCTTTCTTGATACCTATAAGTGGCATCGGTCCAATCGTGTTCTCGTAGAGATGATAGTACAGCTTGTTGCCGTTGCGGGTCAGACGGCCGTTGTCCGGTTTTGGAATACCTGCCTTGCCGCAGGCGTAAATGCTGTTTTTGTTTTTCTTCATCCAGGTGCCGATCTCGCTCAAGATCTTCTGGGAAGCGTCGGGAATGTTTCCTTTGGCGTCTGGTCCCACGTTCA
>UMLE01001407.1_pt1 | contig 14902 bp, 7 predicted proteins | sample 1966461 | NCBI WGS metagenome assembly UMLE01 (sample SAMEA4836196, study PRJEB28245) | human gut metagenome | biome: gut microbiome; material: fecal sample | place: Denmark | collected 2008 | reverse complement strand
GGGTCGTTGATCAGCGCGCGGGCCACGCACACGCGCTGCTGCTCGCCGCCGGAGAGCTGGCCGGGCAGGTGGTGGGCGCGGTCCTTCAGGCCGACCTTTTCCAGCGCCTCCATGGCCTGCTTCTCATCGACCACCGAATGGTAGTACTGGGCCACCATCACGTTTTCCACGGCGGTCAGGTGCGGCACCAGATAGAACTTCTGGAACACCAGTCCGATGAGGTTCTTGCGCACGTCGGCCAGCTGCGTGGCGTTCAGGTCCTCCAGCTTGCGGCCTTCCAGCTTCACGGAGCCCTTGGAGGGCGTGTCCATGCAGCCAATCATGTTCATCAGCGTGGTCTTGCCTGAGCCGGAGGAGCCGACGATGGCGAGCCATTCGCCTTCCGGCACGGTCAGATTGAGGTCGTCCACGGCACGCAGGTCGCCGTAGATCTTCGAGATGTGGTCGAGTTCAAGTAGCATGACGTTTCTCTTTCTTTATTCTTCGCGAAGCACGACGGCGGGGTCGATGCGGGTGGCGCGGTGGACGGGCGGGATGGAGGCGACGATGGCGACCAGTGCGCTGAACAGCACGGAAATCAGGGCCAGCCACCAGTTGAATACGATGGAGCGTTCGAACACCGCCACGCACAGCCAACCGGCGAGTCCGTAGCCGATTGCGGTGCCGATGAGGCCGCCAATCAGGCCGTAGAGCGACGATTCGATGTAGAACTCGGTGCCGATGGCACGCGAGCTAGCACCGAGGGCCTTGCGCAGGCCAATCTCGTTGCGTCGCTGCGAGACGATCGAGCTGATTGTGGTGCCGACGCCGACGAGCGTCAGCACCAGCACCACCAGCGAGACGATCCAGAACAGCGTCTGCAGCATGGTGATGATGCGGGTGTCGGAGGCGGTGATCTTGGTGACCTGCTGTGCCTTGACGTGCATGGAGGTCATGTCGTTGATGCTGGACACCAGGCCTGCGAGGTCGCTGGCGCCGGCCGAATACTCGATGACGTCCACGCCGCGCGTGATGCCGGTGAGCTTGTTGACGTCGGCGTTGGTGGCGTAGATGATCGAGTCTTCGCTGCCGCCGGTGTCCACGATGCCGGCCACGCGGAATTCGGTACCGGAGGTGTCCATGATGTCACTGGAGACACGGCCGTCTTTGGTTTGCTGGTCGATCGAGGAGTTCGACGAAGTGCCGTTGGTGCTGGCGTTATCGGATGCACGGTAGCCGATGGTGATGGCGGAGCCGATTCTCAGGCCGATGGCGTCGGCGATGTCGCGTCCGACCAGCACCTTGCCGTCGGTCGGCCACGAGCCGTCGACCACCCAGTGATGGTTGAGGTTCTTGACCTGCGCCGCATTCACGCCGGCCATCACGTACGGCGAGGCGTTGACGCGCACGTTCTCGTAGCGGTAGGTGGCGTATTTCGCGGAACCCTTGGCCTTGACCATTTCAGTGGTGTGCTGCACCATCGCCTTGTCGATGCCGGCCTTGCCGTCAGCATTGGTCGATTCGGTGGGCGTGACAATCAGGTTCGCGCCGTACGCACGCATCTCCTCGTTCATCTGCTGCGGCACAGCGAGGCAGATCATCGCCAGACAGAACAGTGTGGCTGCGCCGACCAGCGACGCCACCACAGCCATCACCGCGCGCGAACGCCGACGGAACACGGCGCTGAACAGCATTCTGAAGAACATACCGGTGTTGGTCATCGGTTCCCTCCTTCCACACCTACGTAGATAAACTCAGCGACCATGGAGCACCTCCGCGGGCTTGAGATTCAGAATCGAACGAATCGATGAGGCGGACGCCAGCAGCACGGTGACAGCCAGCAGCACGAACACCAGCACGAACACCATCGGCCGCATCGTAATGCCGGAACCGAACACCACCCGGCCTATCAGCTGGGCCACGCCGGAACCGAGCAGCGCGCCCACAATCGCGCCCAGCAGCGAGATTGCCGCCGTTTCGGCCAGCATCAGGCGGGATACTGCGGCATCGGTGGCACCGAGCGCCTTGAGCAACGCCAGCTCGCCCGACCGTTCGCCGATCGAGGCGACCATCAGGTTGGCCACGGCCACGGCTGCGGCGATCAGGCTCAGCACGGTCATCAGAATCATCACGGCCTGCGTCTTTTGCAGCACATTGCCCTGCAACGCGGCCACCTGACGCACCTGCTTGGCCACCGCGCCCGGAATCACCTCTTCGATCTGATAGGCGATCGAGCTCGGGTAGGCGGTGCAGTACCAGGTCTCCCATTCCTCCTGGCTCAGCGCGGCCGGGTTCGCGGCGGCCTTACGGGCCAGGTCGTTCTCCGGCGTGGTCAGGGCCTTGACCTCGATTTTGTCGACCGAATCGGGCAGGTCGGCGAGTACCTGGGCCGTGGAGGAGGCGATGTAGAGCGAGCCGTTGTCCTCGTCGCCGGAATCGTAGACACCGGTGAGCTTGATTTTCTGCTCGTTCTTCTTGCCTGAGGCGGTGGTTTTGTTGAGGGTGATGGTGTCGCCGGTGGTCACGCCGAGTTCGGAGGCCAGCGTCTTGCCGATCACGCCCTGGTCGGAATCGTCTTTGGGCCACTTGCCGTCCAGCTGCCACCACGAGCGCATGCCTTCCACGCCCACGACGGTAGTCTCGCCGGTGGAGATCTTGAGGTTCTTGTTGAACCACGTGCCGACGACCGGCACGTTGGTACCGTTCACCGTGGCGTGGATGTTGAGCTGCGGCGCGAAGCTGGTGATGTTGAACGACCAGAAGATCGTCTTGATCTTGGCCGCGTCCGACTCCTTCAGAAAAGCGGTCGGGTCGCTGGTGGACGTCGCGCCGCCCGACTCGGTGTTGTACAGGTCGGAAACGACCGCGTCCGCCTTAGGCTGCACGGTGATGTTCGAACCGTAGGTGGACAGCTCGGCGTTGAGCTTGTCGCCCACGTCGAACACGACGCCCAGCATCGATACGGACACGGTCGCCGACAGGCATACGGTCAGCGCGATAAGCAGGCGCCGGCGCAGCTGTCGGGTGAACGAGCGAGTAATCATGCGCAGAAAGAACATGATTCTTGTCTCCTGCCTGACTCACCGGAAGTGGGCGCTCAGCGCGTCCAGATCCGTAGTTTGAATGGTGATCTTGCCGTGGCCGGTCTTGTACGGGAATGGTATCGGGTTGCAGCCACCCTTGAAGCCGATGGTCGCCAGGTTGATGGCCACCTCGCACTTCTTGCAGATGATCTTGCCGTCCTTCTCGTAGTAGCCGGCGTCGCCGCAGTTCTCGCAGGCGTCCAGGCCGATGCCGTACGCGCCACCGTTCTTTCGGATGATGATGAAGCGCATGACGGTGCCGTCCTTGGCCTTGTATTCGAAGCGGTGCAGGTGGCCGTCCTCGACCTGGCTGAAGGGGATGGTGGCCACGCCGTCCTTGAGCGAGTAGGCTTCCGGCGGCGAAAGGGTGATGGTCTGATGGGTCGCGGCGACGCCCACGGTCAGGGTTGCGGTGACGCCGATGGCTGCGATAAGGCTCCACACGGCAGCGGCGATGGCGTGGTGGCGGAATGCCTTATGCCGGCGCAACGTGGCCTCGTTGGCTCCCGGCACATCATGGGTTTTCATACGGAAACCGGCCACGATGGAGGCCACGGCGGGAATCAGGAACACCAGCGCCTGCGCCATAATCATCGTGGAGTTCTGGTTGATGGACCAAGCCAGCGCCACGAACATCGTATGGTTCATCGGGAAGCCTCGCGCCTGCAGAATCTGGGCAAGACCAGTGAAGTGTTGAATCAGCAGAATCACCATCATGGCCGCGACGGCCACGGTGAACGCCCAGCGCACGGCAGTGGTGCGCATCGTGCGGAAGATGGCGGCCACAATAATGGACATGGCCACGCCAAGCAGGAAACCAAGAGCGCGCAGCAGCATGGCCGAAGTGAATGCGGTCTCCCCTGGTTCCACCCAGATGGTGAGCTGCAGAATCACGTCCGGCAGCGCGTAGAACAGGGTGAGTGCGATGTCGATGGCGGCCACGGCGTTAGCGATGTGCATGAACACCTTGTGCTGCTGCCAATTGGTGGTGATGCGGCGTGCGAACACCACCACGACGATGGTCAGGATGTCGGCAATGATCGCGCACCACAACACCGGGTAGTTGACGAACGTGCGCTGATTGATCACGGCCGAGGCGCGCAGGCCGGCGAATACGATGGCGGCGATCAGACCGACGATCAGGCCGATGAGACGCCAATGCGAGCTTATCGGCTTATCTCGCCCCTCGCCGACCGTGAGCATCACGCTCAGGCTCATCACCAGCAATGCGGGGGCCAAAGTGCCCGGCATCACTGCCACGAATTGTTCAAGCATTCGCGTCCTTTCTCTGTTCACCTTAGGCTCCCCTCTCTGAGGGGAGCTGTCCGCGAAGCGGACTGAGGGGAGTTTTAGACCGTCCTAAGAATTATCTCCCTAAAGCGGCGTAAAGCCCCCTCTGACGAGGGGGCTTTCTGCTTAGTCAATCACCACTGGCGAGGAGTGTAATCCCAGTTGTCGAAGGTGACCTCGATCGGCTCGGTCCAGAAGTGGCCCTTGACGCCGGTCTCCGGGTCAACGTGCAGCATCCAACCCTTGGAGGCCGGGGATTCGATGGAGAGCTTCAGCTGGTAGGTGCCAGCCTTGTCGAGCTTGACGTTGGCGCCGTAGTGCGGGCCATCGGAAGCGTTCATCTGCATGAAGGTACCGGAGGTGGCGGTGCCGCCCTCGACTTCCTTGCCGGTGGACTTATCGATGATGGTGTAGTTCACGGTCAGATCCGGCACGAAGTCGCCCTTGCCGTAGCCGAGCTCGGTGCCCTTCTGGTTGGCGTGGATGTCGGCCTCGAGGTGGAAGGAAGCGTCAGCAGCCTTCAGGCCCATGGAAGACGGCTCCATATCGATCGGCTGGAAGTACACAGCACCCACGGTCAGCGGGCCGGCGTCCTGATCCTGCTCTTCAGCAGTACCGGACGGACCAACCGGAACCTCTTCGAAACCGGCGCCGGAATCGGAGGAAGAATCGGAGGAAGAGGAGTCGGAGGACTGGGAGGAGGAGTCAGCCTTAGTGTCGGATGCGGAGTTGGTGGAACCGCAGGCAGCCATGGACACGGTCATGGAACCGGCGAGCAGCAGGCCGAGCAGAGCGGCCAGTTTCTTGTTCTTCATCATTGTTATTCCTTTTTCTCTATCTCTGGTGAATTAGGATTCACGCTTAGATAATTGCAATTATTCAGTTATGAGATAAGTGCGGCGTGGGCTGGAGGAATTGGCATCGATCCGAGGCCGTGCCGCAAGTCTGTCAGTTGTCTGCAGTTATGGGAGGAAACGGACGAGCTAGACGGGCTACGCCTTCACGGCCGGGACCTCGGCAGCAGCCTGCGCCTTCAGCTTGCGCTGCTTGATGAAGCCGACCACGAACAGCGCGATAACCGCAACGGCTGCGATGGCCTGCGCCACTAGGCATTCGACGTACGGGTAGAGGCCAAGCCAATCGTTCGTCGGCACACCGTTCAGGTAGAAGGCGGGCAGCAAGTCGCCCTCGATCAGCGAGTGGACGCCGCCGCCGGCGAACACCACCACCAGCACAGACATCAGAATCGAAGTGACCAGGAAGAACGGACCAATCGGAATCTTCACGGAGGTGAAGCGGAAGAGCAGGAAGATGCCGACAAGCACCACCGCGGCGGTCAGACCACCGATCCACATACCGCGAGTATCGCGGCTCATCGTGTAGATGGACTCGTAGAAGATCACGGTTTCAGCGCCTTCACGGAACACGGCGAGGAAGCTCAGCATAGCCAGCGAGACCACGGTTTTCAGCGTCACGTTGTCGGCACTTGGGGCGGCTTCGGCATCAGCCACAGCAGCCTCGGTCTTCTTGCGAATGTAACGGTTCCACGCTTCCACGCTGGACTTGTTCAGCATCCAGTTACTCGTCCACAGCAGCATGCCCATGGCGATCAGTGCGCAGGTGCCTTCCATGATCTCCTGAATCGGGCCGGAGCCGCCGAAGGCGAACACGAAGATCACAGCCACCAAGCCGGCGCCGAGCAGACCGACGAGCACACCCAAGTAAATCCACTTGACGAAGCGCTTGTTATCGGACTTGACCAAGTAGGCGACGATGGCTGCAACCACCAGCAGAGCTTCAAGACCCTCACGGATAAGCACGAGGAACGCCTGGCCGGAGGAGCTGGTGACCAGCTTGGTGAAACCGTCTTCCTTATCGGCGGCACCACCGTCAAGAATGCCGGCGTCCTTGATCAGCATGGCCTTGAGGTCGTCGATCAGCTTCTTGGTGTCTTTCAGGGATGCGCCGGCGTTCATGGACTTGCGGCACATCTTGAACTGGTATTCCACCTGCGAGACGCGGTTGCCGCTGATGGCGTTCATCACGTTCTTTTCGAAGCCGAGCTTCTCGTAATACTGGTAGTACGCGTTGTTCACGAGCGTGGCGCCCTTGGCACCATTACCCTTTTCGTAAGCTTTGTATGCATTGTCGAGAATCGGGGTCATTTCGTTGGCCACGTCGGTCCATGAACGATTGCCCTTGCCCGGGTTCTTCTTTTTCTTGGCGTCGAGCTCCTTGCGCTCTTTGGCCAGCTGCGCCTGCAGCGCTTCGGCGTACGCCTTCGGCTTGGCGAGATCGGCGTTGGAGTCGAGCTGCTGGGCCGTGGCGTCAAGATCGGCGGTCAACGCATCAATCTGCTGAGCCAGTTGATCGTCGTTGCCAGGCGTGTAGGAAAGATTCTGAACGCTTTGGAATGCCTGCTGTTGGGCGAGCTGCTTGTCCGCGCCAATGGTGTCGTGCACGACCGCGGTGAAGTTGGAGGCCACGTAAATCTTGTTGTACGCGCCCATGAAATCGGAGGTGGCGCCAGCGGTGTTGCCATCCTTGTACGTCTTAAGACCGCTGTTCAGCTGCTTATCCATCGCCTTGGAGACTTCGGCCCAGGTGGCGTAGTCAACGCTGGACGAGCTGGTGCTGCTGTCGGCGAAGGCCATCGGAGCCGTAACTGCAGGAGCCACAGTGGCGATGACCATGGCGAACAGAAATACAATCGCAGCCAGGACTCGCAGCTGCCTCACGCTGGTGTGTTCAACGGACCGAAGAGCAGCCTGGGCGCGACGAACCATGCCTATTCCTCTCTCTGCGCAGCTAAGTAATCAAAAACCAACTACTCAATATAAAGAAAAACTTTTTTGAGGAACAGTCTTGATTTTTTAGGATTTAAGAGGTATTAGGCACTGTTTTTCGATCAATTATTACCGCAGATTGTCTCAATATTCGATATTGTCCCGCTCACAGATGGGAGACTTCCCGAATTATGAACTCCCCGCGACTGGCCACTCCCCATCCCTCATATTGCATGACCAACTGTTTCACCAAGGTTCATAGCCTAAAACCACTATGTTGCATCACGGCAAGAGGCTGGCAATAATTCACGCGATGGCATGCGCATGTTCATTCTGGTTTGCCTCGGGTTTGCTCTGACTTGCCTTGAGTCGCCTTGATTTGCACTGGTTCATCCCCCGGTGAGATCACCTGTTGCACACGCCGTACGAACGACCTGCACATCAGCGCAGGCACTCATTGGTGATCCTTGTCCACAAAGCGACACGCCGCAGCCGGCACTGAATGTGCATTTATCCGAAAGCTGTGGTAGCTTATTCGAGTTGCCTACGGAGCTTGCTTCTAGCAAGCACTGCAGTGCATGGAGGATTCGCCTAGTGGTCTATGGCGCACGCTTGGAAAGCGTGTTGGTGTAACAGCCTCACGAGTTCGAATCTCGTATCCTCCGCCATCAGGGTTTTGGCTTTTGTCAAAACCCTTTTGTTATCCGCACCCACATGCATATACGCAGCGGTCCAAATATGTGCACAATCGTGCACATTCACTGTTTTTGCAGTGGCGTGGCATGGCACATATTCCGAGACGACCGAATTCCCACAATTTTCGTGCCACAACAGCGCATAAAAACACGAAAATGCGATTACGTGGCACATCCGAATGCCACATGAGCGCAAAATAGCCAATATTGCGCTCATGTGTACAACTTAGAGCACCCGAATACTTCCTCGCACACCCGTCGATTTGCGTAATACGCGATTGCGTGTATTGTTGTGCAAGCCGTTCAACGGCCCTAAGCCGTGCGCACATTATCGCCCCGATAGCTCAGTGGTAGAGCACTTCCTTGGTAAGGAAGAGGTCGTGAGTCCAATTCTCACTCGGGGCTCTCAATCACCACTCGATGCCGTACTCGGCATACATATACATATCGTACTGGTACTCACTGCTGTAGTTCAGGTCGTTCTGATGTGCTTCATGATGGCTGTTATCTGACTGCATAATCATTCCTTTTCCTAGCCTCATCGGTATTACGACCAGATATAGCGAAATCGCGTTACCGAACTATGCGCGTTCAGCGAATCGCAGGTGAACTCATAGCGAACTGTTGCACGCACTCCGCATGCGAGCGCAGACTCATTGACATATACCGTCCGGCACACACTTCATAATGTGCAAGGCCGCGCGCCAGCTATTGAATACCGCCAAACAGCAAAGGAAAGCCTCTCCCACCATGACCTCACACCTTGCCGAAGCAGGACGCACACTGATTCCCCGCAAGGATGATCGGTACGGTCTGCTTTCCCCAGCTCTGGTTATTCTCACGTTTGTCGCCGGACTGGTGGATGCGTTAAGTTACTTGGCACTCGGTCATGTATTTGTGGCCAATGTGACCGGCAACATTGTGTTCCTTGGTTTTGCATTCGCCCACGCGCAGGGCTTCGTCTGGTGGACTTCGGCGCTCACGCTGGCCACGTTCATGATTGGTGCGTTCATCGGCGGACGCATTATTCATTACTTTGGCGCCAACCGCGCGCGCCATCTGCTGGTGTCCACGTCAATCCAGCTGGCTTTTGTGGCAGCTGCGCTCGTCGGCATTTATCTGCTCAATCAGTTTGCGCCTGAACCGTCGATGGGTGGCACTGATGCTTCAGCCATCGCCCGCACGGCACAGCCCAGTCTGAACTTCCCAACTGCTCGGCATATTGATTTGCATATTATTCTGCTGATTGTGCTGCTCGCACCGGCTATGGGCATTCAGAATTCCACTGCTCGTAAGCTTTCGGTGCCAGATTTGCCCACGACTGTGTTGACGATGACGTTAACTGGGATTATCGCTGACACTTCGGCGCATGGTCATGAGCAGTCCAAACTTGGCCGGCGCGCGATTGTAATGCTGGCTTTGGCGCTCGGTGCTTTGACTGGAGCCACGCTGCAGACGCGCGGTCATGAGGACGTTATTTTGATGGTGATGATCGTCTGTCTGATTGCGGTCATTGTGATGATGATCCCCCATGTGCATTCCGATGCCCGCTGGGTGACCGGAAAACACTGATTCATACAAAAACGGCCGGCGCTGGGCATTGCTGACCGGCACCGGCCGAGATAATAAGGAGTGCTCCTTATGTGGTCGCGAACCTTACGGTTTCATGATCACATCTGCTCGCGATTGCGGCGGTAGGCGATTGCGGCGCCGGCACCGGCCAGCAGCAATCCGGCCACAGCAATCGTGACGACATTGGCACCCGTGTTGGAGACGACATTGCCATCACCCTTGGCAGCGGTACGCTTCACCAAGCCGGCAATTGCCTTCTCGAGAGCCTCACGAGCTGCGTCGACCTGCTTCTGCGTGGCGTTGCTGTTGTCGGAGACCTCACGGGCCTTCTTCAGCGCGGCGCGCAGAGCGTTGGCGGAGTCGTCGGTGTAGAGACCCAGGTTGATGGCGGCGGCCTTGTTGATGGTCGCGTTCAGAGCAGCCTTGTCCACCACGCCCGGTTCCGGATTCGGCTTCGGCTCGGTGGCAGCTTCCAGCTTGGAGATGGCGTCCTGAAGAGCGCTCAGTGCGGTATCCACATCCTGCTGGGTGGCGTTCTTGTTGTCGAGCACCTGCTGTGCAGCCTTCAGTGCCTCGGCGAAAGCTTCCCACGAGTTGGTCGTGTAATCGGCCTTCTCGAGCTTGCTTGCCTTGTTCACTGCAGTCTGCAGGTCGGTCTTGTTCACCTCAACCGGGCCTGGGCCAGGCTCCTCACCGGTCTTCTCGAGACCAGCGATAGCGGATTCGAGGTTCGTCAGCGCCAGAGCCACATCGTAAGCGGTGGCCTTATCGTTATCCGCCACGGCCTGTGCAGCTTCGCGGGCCTTGACCAGAGCAGTCCAGCTTTCAGCCGTGTAGTCGGATTCCTTAAGACCGTTAGCCTTGGCGATGGTGTCGTTGAGGTCGGTCTTGTCCGGAGCGACAGTCTCTTCCTCAACCTCGCGGTCCGTGGTCAAACGCAGTTCGGCAGCGGATGCGAACTTGTTGGCCTGGGAGTCGCTCTGGCCTGCGGAAGACAGGACGGTCAAGCGTACGGCGGTCACATTCTCGACGGCGTCGAAGCTGGCCTTCTGCCACATGGTGGTGGTGGAGAACTCAGCATCGGTGACGACATCCTTGGTGGTGCCATCCGCCAGAGTGAGCGTGATCTTGTAGCCCTTGATCTTGCCGTTGGCGTTCATACCTCCGGAGCGCGGCAGGTAGCGCAGGCCGTTGATGGTGGTCGGTTCGTTGAGGTTGAACTGATACCATGCGGTGCCGTTGCCGACTGCGTTCTTGCTCCAGCTGGTGTGCCAGTGGGTGCTGTCGTTGCCATCCTGTGCCAGATCGGCCGGGCCTTCGCTCGGCAGGCCTGCGGTAGGCTCTTCGCTGCCCGTGGCCACGGTGTAGCCACCCAGCTCATCGGAGCCGTCAGCTGCCACGTCGTACTTGTCGCTGCTCTCGTTGCCGGGAGCGGTCTTCATGTACTCGTCGAGGGCCACGAGAATGTCGTATGCCTTGGTGAAGTCCTCAGCGGTTGCGCCATTCTTGTTGATGAGCACGCGAGCCTTGACCAAGGTGTCCTGATACTGCTGCCATGCGGCATCGGAGAGCTCAGCACGCTTGGAATCGTACTTGCCGCGGATTTCCTTGACCTTGTCCTGCGCTTCGGCCTTGGTGCGGGTCTGGGACTCGATGCGCTCGATCTTCAGGTTGTCGAGCACGAAGTCCTTGTATCCGCCGAAGTCCTGTGCATTGCCGGTGGAACCCTGCAGATCAGGTGCGGTTGCGGTCGAGTAAATACCGAACCAGGAATCGCCGTTGACGCCACCGGTCAGCTCGAACTCGGCCTTGCCGGTCTCACCCAGAGCCTTCTTCAGGTTGGTCAGCTTCACGCTGCCGGCAGAGTATTCACCCTGGCCCACAGCGATGGCGTAGATGTCATCGGAACCGGACTGGTAGTCGAAGCTCACCTTGTACTTGGCACCCGCCTCGAACTTCACGTTCTGCGGGATCGTCTGGTAGACCAGCGTGCCCTTCTGGGTCAGGCCGTTAACCTTCACAGACCAAGTGCCATCGAGCACATCGTCCATCTTCTTGACATCCCAACCGGCCTGCGTGAACGGAGCATGCAGCTCGGAGAGGTGGATGCGGTTGTCCTCAACGCCTTCGGAACCGGAGACCACGAACGGCCAGATGCCCTGGGCGTTGTTTTCGAATCCGTTGGTGAGGGACTTCAGCGTGCCGTCCTTCTCATAGGTGATGCCGGAGTACTGGTTCTCCACGATGCGCACATCGTCGAAGTAGGTGTGTGCTCCGTCGGTGCTCTTGTGAGACAGGGTTACCGTGGCATCGCCGTTCTCAGGCGCGGTGAAGAACACGTACATGTTCTGGAAGTAGCTGGAGCCATTTTCCGTATTGCTGTTCGTGTTGTGGCCGTATGCCTTGATGTAGTTCTTGGCGATGGACTTGCCGGTGGAGTTGGTGGCCAGCACCTTGCCGCCGCTGGTTACGGTGACGGATGCATCGCCGGTGGAGCGGTTGTCGACGCCAACATACAGCGCGTACTTCTGGCCAGCCTTGAGATCGGTCAGACGCTGGGAGACATCGACCTTGCCGGTCAGGCGCAGCATGGCGTTGTTGTCGCCTTCAACTTCGGCCTTGCCGGTTCCGGCGACGGTCCAGTTGTCGGTGAGGGTGTTGGAGCCGCCGTTGAAGCCGGCGTCTACCACATGCATGCCTTCGCTCCAGTTGACCTGGATCTGCTTGGCTTCGCCCTTGTACACCACGTACGGGGTTTCGGCATCAGCGGTAAGCGTCACCTTGCCGCCGGAGACGGCAACGGTCTGCTCGTTGGTCTTGCCCTGATCGGTGAGCTGGTACACCTTTACGCTGGAGAGGTTCTTCCAGCTGTCCGGCAGCGTCCAGGCGGTGGTGCCGCCCTTGGTGTTCCAGTGGTAGAGCTTCTGCTCGGAATCCTTGACCAGCTTGCCGGTGAAGGAATCCCACATCCACGGCAGCAGGTAGGACTCGTCGCCAGTGGCGCTGCCATCGCCTGCGGAGACCACACCGGATGCGACCTTCACGCCGTTGAAGGTGATGGTGCGCTGGCGGTAGGCTGCGCTAGAGGTGTCGTTGGAACCACGGGAGACTACTACAACGTTGCCGTTGGAATCCTTCAGGGTAATCTGCTCGTTGCCGTTGTTCGTGTTCGGGTCGGACACGGCAGCGGCATTGCCATTGTCGGCGGTCAGCAGCGGGTTGTTGACCCAGCGGGTCACCTTGAAGTGCTGGATGAACTTAGTGGACACATCATGGGTGTACAGGTTCTTGATGTAGGCGGCATAGTCGTTGCGGCCCTGCCAGCCTTCGAAGTCCTTCATGTTGTAGCCGCCGAGCAGCGGGGCGTTGGCAGCGCCGCCGTATTGCGGGTAGTCGCCAACCCAGCTGTCCTTCTGGTGGTTGCGCAGGAAGCGCATCACTTCGGAGTTCTCGCCCTTGGAGGTGTAGCCGCCGTAGGTCAGATCAGCTGCCCAGTGCTGGAAGGTGGAGTCGTACTCGTTGCCGGAACCCCATTCGGTGGTCATACGCCAGCCGTTGTCGTTGATCATCTTGCTCATCTTGCGGGTTTCCCAAGAATCTTCCGAACCGGAAGAAGTCAGGTTGCCCCACACATCGAGGTAGATGAAGTCCATGTTGTCGCCGACTTCCTTGCTGAGGTCAGCGAAACGGCTTACACGAGAACCGGATGCCAGATCGTAGAAACCGTCGATGCCGACACCCTGATCAAGCCAGTTCCAGCCGTAGCTCAGGCCGCCTGCAGAGTTGCGGCGCACCATGTCCTCGCTGAAGGCCTTGGCTTCCGGATACATTTCGGAGGCGTTGACGTGCACACCGAAGCGAGCGCCATACTTGGAGCCCTCTTCCATCATGGTGTTCATGTCGTCGGCGCCGCCGAGACGCTGGCCGATATCGCCGTAGTCCGGGTGGCCGGAGTCGTGGCCTTCATTGCCGTAGCCCTTGAGCAGCACGGACTGGCCGAGGCCGTCGGTGTTCAAGGCCACCTTCTTGACGTTGTCAAGCGTGGTGAGGAACGGGTTCTGCGCCTGGGAGCCGAAGTTCATGGCGATACGCCATGCCACCAGTTCGGGAACTTCCTCGGACTTGTACGGGTTGTTCATGATGTCGCGGTAGGCGATTGCGCCATCCTGCCAGTTGACGGCACCGTCTTCGTTCTCGTCGCCGGCGATGGCCACGGCCATCTGCGGCAGAGCGGTTTCGGCCACGGTGTACTTCTTGCCCTTGGAATCGGTGACCGTGCGGTGGTAGTACCACGGAGCGCTGGCCAGGCCCAGGGAGGTGGCGTCACCAGTCTGCTGGGTGGTGGCGTAGACACGCGTGTTCTGGCTGCCGCCGCGCACAGGAGCCGCCACATAGGTGCCATCGTGCTCGGAGTTGCTCCACAGGCCGGCACTCAGGCCAGCACCGGAGATGAAGCCGTAGGTGTAGTCGCTATCGGTGACGTTAGTATCTTCGGTCACTGCGAAGTTGGTATCGCCAGGCTTCTGCGTGTTGGAAGACATACGAGCACCAGTGAATTGGGCATTTTCCTGGCTGGAACGCACGGAAACGAGACTCTGGTTCGGGAAGGACAGCGTCTGGATGGCGTTCTCCTCCACACCGTTGCCCTCAGGAATGCCTTCGGACAGGTTGTTCTTGATCTTGGTGACGTTGAGGTGCAGCTGGTTGGCCTTGACCGTGATCTGAACGGTGATCACCGCGTCAATCTTCTTGGCCTCATCCTTGACCTTCAGCGTGTAGGTGGCCTCGGTGTCGGAAACCTTCTTGAAGGTCACGTCGTCATCGCCCAGTTCGATGTTGGTGCCGTTGATTTCAACGGTGCGCACATCCTTGGACTGGCCGTACATCACCTTGCCGTCGGTCATCGTGTACTGCAGCACAGAGGGGAAGTTCTTCTTAATCTGAACTTCCATCTTCTTGGTCTTCAGCGTTTCGGAGGCGACCTGAACGGTTTTGTTCAGGGTGATGGGATCGATGGCAAGATCCGCGCCGGAGACCGTCACCTGCTGGGAGACGTCCTCATAGCCTTCCTTGGCAATCGAAAGCGTGTGTTCGCCTTCTTCAATGTCGGCGAAGGAGAAGGTGCCATCTGCACCGGTCTTCACCTTGGTCTTATCCAAACGCACTGTTGCGCCTTCAATGGCAGCGCCTCCAGCGTCCACAACCTTGCCGGAAACCGCGTGCTTGGCGGCTTCGACAACCTCCGGGAAGTCCTTGATGTACACGTCGGTGACCTGGTTCAGCCCCTTCCAGGAGCCGGCCTTGATGGCAAGCTTGTTGGAGAGGTTCGTCATTGCGGAGTAATCGACATCGAATGCCTTCTGGCCATCCACGGTCAGTGTGGCGACCTTGGCGTCGGTCCAGGAGACATGAATGTCGTGCTCTTCGTTGGCGCTCGGAGCAGCGATACGAGCACCGCTGTACCAGCTGCCGCTACCGCCACCGGTGTAGGTCTGCC
>UMLE01000161.1_pt1 | contig 15244 bp, 10 predicted proteins | sample 1966461 | NCBI WGS metagenome assembly UMLE01 (sample SAMEA4836196, study PRJEB28245) | human gut metagenome | biome: gut microbiome; material: fecal sample | place: Denmark | collected 2008 | reverse complement strand
TATCGCCAAGCGGTAAGGCACAGGACTTTGACTCCTGCATTCGCCGGTTCGAATCCGGCTAGCCCAGCTAGGCGATAAGCCAGTTGGGGCAGAAGAAAAAAGAAGTCCTTTCTTATATAAATTGAATATGGGGTATTAGCTCAGTCGGTAGAGCACTTGACTTTTAATCAAGTTGTCCGGGGTTCGAATCCCCGATGCCTCACTCTTTGAAAGCAGCGGAAACTCAGCAGTTATGCGAGTTTCCGCTGTTTTTGCGTGTATTAACGAATTAAAAGTTTCTTTTTGTTGCGCATGATTTTAGAAGACGTCTGCATGGCGAAAAGTCCTGTTTTTAAGAGCTTCCAACAGAACCCAATCTGCTGAAAGCTGTTTTCTATTTATGCGGCCAGTGGGACTTGAACCCACACATCTTTCGATACAGGAACCTAAATCCTGCGCGTCTGCCAATTCCGCCATGGCCGCCGACCCATTCATTATACCCGGAAGGCGGCGGCCTGTCAACTCTTCCAACGGGCCGTTTACAGCATCTTTTTCTTCTTGAAATAGAGAATCTCCAGAACGATAATCAGGATACTGATGAGGATGACGGTTGGATACCCATATTTCCAGCCAAATTCCGGCATGCCGGGAAAATTCATGCCATACCAGCCTGCGATCAGGGTCAGGGGAAGGAAAATGGTGGTAACAACGGTCAGGATACTCATGACGCGGTTTTGCTGGACTTCAATCTGGGACTGGTACAGTTCCCTCAGCTGCAGGAGATATTCCCGGAGCATTTCCACATGGTCATGGAGGCGCTCACTTCGTCCGGCATATAGCTGCCAGCCGGCACATTCCTCCCGGGTCAGGGCCTGACTGATATTTGCCTGCATGAGATCTCCCATATTCATCAGCTGTTCATAGTAAGAGTGAAGCCCGGAGAGCTTTTTCCGATACCGGAGGAGCTCTTCATTGAAATGCTGAGGCTGTCTGGAAAGAAGCATTTCTTCTACCTGATTCAGCCGTTCTTCAAATTTCTGAAGATAGAGAACATCCTCCTCAATGAGGAGTTCAAAGAAATTCAGGAGAAACTGATTCAGGGTACAGCCCTTTGCGGAATCTTTTCGCATCCGGTCCAGATAAGATTTAAGTTCGCCGGTCTCTGTGATGAGAATCAGCGTCTGGTCTTTCTGATAAAAACCAAAAAGCAGCAGAGAAGTGTTCTCCTGTTTTACGGGGATCTTCATGGTTCCCTGGATGCAATCGGAAAAAGTTTCGATTTTACAGTACTGGACAGGTGAGAGGCTTCTTTTTAACGTTTTCCGGTGGGGATAGTCCCCGGAAAGATCGCTGAATTCTTTCTCGTCCATAAGCAGGACTTCCCAGCTTGCCGGGAGCGTCTGGCTGTCATTTTCTTTTGCCGGCCGGAGCTGGCCGCGTTCCATATCAAAAACATATCGAATCATACTCCGCCTCCTGTAAAAATAATATTTTTATCCTACCACATTTTCATAGAAAGTCCATAAGATTTCATGAAGATTCTGTGTCATCTCTTGACAGAGGAAGGAACAGGTATTTATACTGATTTCAGAAACTGTTGACTGCTTAAGAAAGGCAGGAATGTAGATTGTCCGAAAAGAAAGAAATCTGCCTGAAAAACGAAGAGGAGTTTTTCAGGATCTTAAAAGAGGTAAAAAAAGAATCCAGACTTCAGGAGACGGACCAGTATCTCCAGCATGGTGTGACCAGCGTCTACCGGCACAGTCTGGCCGTGGCTTATTTCAGCTGTTATCTGGCAGAGAAGATGCACCTGAAAGTCCGGACCAGAGAGATGATCCGGGGAGCCCTTCTTCACGATTATTTTCTCTATGACTGGCATGAAAAGTCAAAGGACCACCGGCTCCACGGCTTCACCCATCCGGCCAGAGCCTTGAAGAATGCGGAGCAGATCTTTGACCTCACGCCCGTGGAAAAAGATATCATCAAACGTCATATGTTTCCTCTGACACCGGTTCCTCCGGCCTATCGGGAGAGCTATCTGGTCTGCCTGGCGGATAAGATCTGTTCCTCCTACGAGACTCTCCACCGTGACCGGGTGGACTGGCTTCTCTACCATCTCCAAACCCGCACAGCCAATGCCAAATGATTACGGGGCATTATGCAGGAAAGTGGAAGGTCCTGTAAAAGGAAACTGTCGAAAATAGACAAAGGAGAAAGAAAAAAACGCGTAAAAAGCAGTGCAAATTTTTGTTAAAGTATTGACAAAAGGAAAAATGTGGTGTATACTGGTGCCATCATATGAAGAAGTTCTGATTACTGACGGATGATTGTGGAGTACCACAGGGGAATCAGAATTATAAAGGGTCGACCGTCTGGGCAGCATTCCATCACGGGAGTGTTGCTTTTTTTCGCGATAAGGTCCGGAAAATCCGCCGGGCTGGACGCCAGTTGAAGTGGAATATTAAATTTTACCCAAGTAGAGTAGATGTTATACGTTAAGTGTCACAGGAGGGGAAGACTTCCTGCGAACGAAGGTTCAGCCGCGTTATAATATCGCTTCCGCTACTGCGAAATTTTTCACTCTTGAGCCGTATGTGAGATACGGACGGAGTCATGAGAGATGCTTCCAGTGTATGGAAGTCGCATGGCGCCTGAATTTAATTAAAAAAGCGGATATTTAATTAATTGAAAGGAGATATTATATCATGGGTTACAAATCAGACATTGAGATCGCACAGGAAACTGTCATGGAGCCGATTACCGCTATTGCAGAGAAAGCAGGTATCGATCCGAAATATCTGGAGCAGTATGGTAATTACAAGGCAAAAATCGACTACAACCTGTTAAGAGAGACAGAGGGCAAGGATGGCAAGCTGATCCTGGTTACCGCTATCAACCCGACACCCGCAGGAGAAGGAAAAACCACTACCACCGTTGGTCTGGCAGATGCTATGCAGAAGCTTGGCAAGAAAGTAATGGTAGCTCTTCGTGAGCCGTCCCTCGGACCTGTATTCGGAGTAAAAGGCGGAGCAGCAGGCGGCGGATACGCTCAGGTAGTTCCCATGGAGGACATCAACCTGCACTTCACCGGTGATTTCCATGCGATCGGCGCGGCAAACAACCTGCTGGCAGCAATGATCGACAACCACATTTTCCAGGGCAACGCTCTGAACATTGATCCGAGAAAGATCACCTGGAGAAGATGCGTAGATATGAACGACCGTCAGCTTCGTAACGTAGTAGATGGTCTTGGCGGAAGAACAAATGGCATGCCGAGAGAGGATGGCTACGATATCACCGTTGCATCCGAGATCATGGCTGTTCTCTGCCTTGCAAAAGACATTACGGACCTGAAAGAAAGACTTGGAAGAATTATCATTGGATATACATATGGAAAACCGTCTGAGCAGAAACCGGTTACCGCAGCAGACCTGCACGCACAGGGCGCTATGGCAGCTCTTCTGAAAGACGCTCTGAAACCGAACCTGGTTCAGACTCTGGAGCATGTACCGGCAATCGTACACGGCGGTCCCTTCGCAAATATCGCACACGGCTGTAACTCCGTAACCGCTACGAAGATGGCTCTTCGTCTTGCTGACTATGCCATCACAGAGGCTGGTTTCGGTGCAGACCTTGGTGCAGAGAAATTCCTGGATATCAAATGCCGTATGGCAGGTCTGAAACCCAACGCAGTTGTTATCGTAGCTACTGTTCGTGCTCTGAAATACAACGGCGGCGTTCCGAAGGCTGACTTGAACCAGGAGAACCTGGAGGCTCTGGAGAAAGGACTTCCGAACCTTCTGAAACATGTAAACAACATCAAAAATGTATACAAACTGCCCTGCGTAGTTGCTATCAATGCATTCCCGACCGACACCAAAGCCGAGCTGGATCTGGTAGAGGCTAAATGTAAAGAGCTGGGTGTAAACGTTGCTCTGTCCGAGGTTTGGGCAAAAGGCGGCGAGGGCGGTATCGCTCTGGCAGAGGAAGTTATCCGTCTGGTAGAGGAGCCGAACGACTTCACCTACTCCTACGAGCTGGAAGGAAGCATCGAGGATAAACTGAACCAGATCGTTCAGAAAGTATACGGCGGTAAGAGAGTTGTTCTGACTGCTAACGCTAAGAAACAGGCTGCTCAGCTGGAAGCTCAGGGCTTCGGCAACTGCCCGATCTGCGTTGCTAAGACTCAGTACAGCCTGACAGACGACCCGACAAAACTGGGCGCTCCGACTGACTTTGAAGTTACTGTTCGTAACCTGAAGATCTCTGCTGGTGCAGGCTTCATCGTAGCTCTGACCGGTGATATCATGACCATGCCTGGTCTGCCGAAAGTTCCGGCTGCTGAGAGAATCGATGTAGACGAGACCGGTAAGATCACAGGACTGTTCTAATCAGAAAAATTTAAAATCAGGAGTTCTCCGCTCGATTTTGGGCGGAGAGCTTAGGAAATAGCATGAGAGCTCTGTGCCCGCATTGTTTCTCATGCTATTTTTGTAACCATTTGTCCATGCTGCTGTTTTTCCGAGTATGGCTGGTGTTTTTTTGATTCAGGTATGCGGAATGTCTGCGGATCAGACAAACAAATTCCGCTGATCCGCGGCGGAAAAAGGCATTCTGCATATCCCCAATACAGGAGGTAGGAATATGTATCAGGATGCATTTGAGGCAGTCTGTAATGCTGCCAAAGCGAAAACGAATTTATTTAAGAAAAACCCGCTGGGATATTTTGTATCTGCCATGGTTGCCGGTATGTTCATTGCCTTTGGTGCTTTCATCAGCAACGCAGCTGCGGCTCCCTTTGCGGATGCGCAGGATCCCATGCAGAAATTTATGAACTCTATGACCTTCAGTGCCGCACTGAGTATGGTACTGATGGCAGGAGCTGATCTTTTCACCGGAAACAACTTCATCCTTTCCTCTGCGGCTTTGGCCAAAAAGATGAAATGGAGCGATGTGGTGAAGATCTGGGTGGTATGTTATCTTGGAAACCTGGTGGGAAGCCTGATCGCAGCCTTTATTTTCCAGGCCAGCGGAGCTGCTTCCGGAACCGTCGGGCAGCTTTTTGCAGCGGCAGCAGAGAAGAAGATGACCGCGCCGGCCATCAATCTCGTACTGAAAGGCCTGCTCTGCAACACTCTGGTATGTATCGCCGTATGGTGCAGCATCAAACTGAAAAGCGAGGCCGGAAAGCTCATCATGATCATGTGGTGTATCCTCACCTTCATGCTCTGCGGCTTTGAGCACAGCATCGCGAATATGACAACCATGGCAGTCGGAATGATGAATTCCACGAGCGGAACCCTGACCATCGGCGGTTATATTTACAATCTGGTCTGCGTTACCATCGGAAATATGATCGGCGGCGTTGTCTTCGTGGCTCTGCCCTATTATCTGATTTCCAAAAAAACAGAAGCATAAAAAATAAGAAAGAGTACAGACAGAACATGGGAAAAATCCTGTGGACTGTCTGTATTTTTTGTGCTCTGATGACCTCGTTAAAATGAGTTGTTACATAAATATTACAAAAAGGTTGCGTAAATGATAGAAAACATGTTATAATGATTTAAACGCGAAGATTTTTACAAGGAGGAGCAGTATGAGAGAGCGAATGAAAAAGTTTTTTATGGCAGGGATTTTTCTGCTGTTTCTGATCGTTCTGACCATACCGGCTGAGAGCCAGGCCGCCGTACGTTATAATCTCATCAAAGATGTGACCAGCCAGGAGACTCCGGAAGGACAGCTGATTGATGTGGCAGGAAAGAAACGGTACCTTCTCAACTCCGGCACTTACCTCAAAAATCAGTGGATCAGCACGAATGCAAGGATTTATCATTTTAACAGATATGGGTATGCTGATACCGGATGGATTACTTATCAGGGAAATAAATATTTTTTACGGGCATCCGGAGCGCTTCATCAGGGAGGCCTTTTGTGGATCAAAGGAAGGATTTACCTTTTCAGGTACGGATATGGCCATCTGATCACCGGCTGGGTGACGCTGAGAGGGGAACAATACTATTTCCGCGAGACCAACAACAACGGAGCTATGATTAAAAACTGGTGGGTGGATGAAAAGTGCCTGGGCCCGGATGGAAAAATGAGGAAAAACGCCTGGGTCGGCCAGTATTATGTGGGCGAGGATGGCGTACGGGTGAAGGATGCCTGGGTTGATGACTGCTACCTTGGCTCTAATGGAAAGAAAGTGACCAACAGCTGGGTGGGAGACTACTATGTGGGCGAGGACGGAAAGAAGCTTACAAACACCTGGCAGGATGGCTATTATCTGGATGAAGAGGGAAAAATCACGAGAAACGCCTGGGTCGGCGATACCTACCTCGGTGAGGACGGACTACCTGCGACGCCTCCGGATTCCGATGTGAGCAATGAGGTGAAGCGGATCTTTGTGGGAGATTCAAGGACCGTGGGCCTCTATCAGATCATGACGGAGGATACGCTGGTGAAAGCAGACTCCACACAGTCAGCGTTGAATCAGCTGGCCAAGGGCCGTACGGACATCTATATAGGAAAGGTTGGAATGGGATACGACTGGCTGGCCGCTTCCGCTGTGGAAGAGCTGAAGACCGTACTGATGCGTTATCCGAAATCAAAAGTGGTTCTCCGTATGGGAATCAACGATCTGGGAAACATCAGCGCCTACATTGCTCTCTATAAAAAACTCATGAATCAGTATCCAAACGCTTCCTTTTATACAGAGTCTGTGACGCCGGTGGATGAGACCCTCGGAAGGCAGAATGGCTACTCTGTCACCAACAAGCAGATCCTCCAGTTTAATGTCCGCCTCAAAGCGGCTTTTCCGCAGAATTACATCAGCTCTTACAACTATGTGGTGAAGAACAAAGGAAAGACCGTGGACGGCATTCATTATATGCCGGATACCTACCGGATGATCTATCGTTTTCTTGATTCCGTGGTATGACCAGTTCACACGCGCCATTCGCAAAATCGCGCTTTCAGCGCTTTTCGCTGCTACGCAGCTCCTTTTGCTCATTTCTCGGCGCTCCCTTCGTGTATTCCAGCAGACAGATTTTCATGCAAGCATGAAATCTGTCAACTAGAATACACGAGTGAACTGTAATAAAAAATGAGAAGAAAGCCCTTGACACGGGGGCTTTCTTCTTTTATAATGACCTAGGTGCGCGAAAAACAGTGTTTTTGCGCCCTGATATGAAATTTTCCTAAGCAACCACAATACTACAGGAGGTGAAAGGAATGCCAACATTTAACCAGTTAGTAAGAAAAGGCAGACAGACTTCTCAGAAGAAATCTACTGCACCCGCACTTCAGAAAGGATTTAATTCCCTGAAGAAAAAAGCTACAGATACTTCCGCTCCGCAGAAACGTGGCGTGTGTACTGCAGTAAAGACCGCTACCCCGAAGAAACCGAACTCAGCTCTTCGTAAGATCGCCAGAGTACGTCTTTCCAACGGAATCGAAGTAACCAGCTACATCCCCGGTGAAGGACATAACCTTCAGGAGCATAGCGTGGTTCTGATCCGTGGAGGCCGTGTTAAGGACCTTCCGGGTACCCGTTACCATATCATCCGTGGTACTCTCGATACCGCAGGTGTTGCTAAGAGACGTCAGGCCCGTTCCAAATACGGTGCTAAGAGACCGAAAGACGCTAAGAAATAATCAATATCGATTCACGAACAGAACTATTACCGCGTAAGCGGAGAGTGCCGGGATTCTATTCACCAGGTGGTTGCAGGTTAAAGATAGAATATACTGGCATGAACACAATAGAACGACACATTGTGAGTACCGATGAATTAATCAGCAGTCTGTACAGGCTGTGTAAATTGTTAAGGAGGGAAGTACCGTGCCACGTAAAGGACATACTCAGAAAAGAGACGTATTAGTCGATCCGTTATACAATAACAAAGTGGTTACCAAACTGATCAATAACATCATGTTAGACGGTAAGAGAGGTATCGCACAGAAAATCGTATACGGAGCATTCGATCGTGTTGCAGCTAAGACTGACAAACCCGCTATCGAAGTATTCGAAGAGGCTATGAACAACATCATGCCTGTTCTGGAAGTAAAAGCAAGACGTATTGGTGGAGCTACCTACCAGGTGCCCATCGAGGTAAGAGCTGACAGACGTCAGGCTCTGGCTCTTCGCTGGATTACCGCTTACTCCCGTAAGAGAGGCGAGAAGACCATGGAAGAGAGACTGGCTAACGAGATCATGGATGCAGCCAACAATACCGGAGCATCTGTGAAGAAAAAAGAAGACATGCACAAAATGGCAGAGGCCAACAAAGCATTCGCACACTACAGATTCTAATCCAATCTGCCGCGGGATGGATTTCATCCGTCCCGCCGTGCTGCTTTTTCTGCGTATTATAAATAGGAGGAAAAAACCTTGGCTGGAAGAGAATATCCCTTAGAGAGAACCAGAAATATTGGTATTATGGCTCATATCGATGCTGGTAAAACAACACTGACTGAGCGTATCCTGTATTACACTGGTGTAAACTACAAAATTGGTGATACTCACGAAGGTACTGCTACCATGGACTGGATGGAGCAGGAGCAGGAAAGAGGTATTACCATTACTTCAGCCGCTACGACCTGTCACTGGACCCATCAGCTCGAGTGCAAACCCGCACCGGGCGCTCTGGAGCATCGTATCAACATCATCGACACTCCGGGCCACGTTGACTTCACCGTAGAGGTTGAGCGTTCTCTGCGAGTACTGGATGGCGCTGTCGGTGTATTCTGTGCAAAGGGTGGTGTAGAGCCGCAGTCTGAGAACGTATGGCGTCAGGCTGATACCTACAACGTTCCCCGTATGGCATTCATCAACAAGATGGATATCATGGGTGCAGACTTCTACAATGCTGTTGAGCAGATCAAAACCAGACTGGGCAAAAATGCAATCTGCATCGAGCTGCCCATCGGTAAAGAGAATGATTTCAAGGGCGTCATCGACCTGTTTGAGATGAAAGCTTACATCTACAACGATGACAAGGGTGAGGACATCACCATCGAAGAGATTCCGGATGACATGAAAGACGATGCAGAGCTGTATCATACCGAGATGGTAGAGAAGATCTGCGAGCTGGATGACGACCTCATGATGGCTTATCTTGAGGGTGAGGAGCCCAGCATCGACGAGATGAAAGCCGCTCTTCGTAAAGGTACCTGTGAGTGTACCGCTGTTCCGGTTTGTTGCGGAAGCGCTTACCGTAACAAAGGTGTTCAGAAACTTCTGGATGCTATTCTGGACTTCATGCCGGCTCCGACCGATATCCCGTCTATCAAGGGTACCGATCTGGAAGGTAATGAGGTTGTAAGACATTCTTCTGATGAAGAGCCCTTCTCCGCTCTGGTATTCAAGATCATGGCTGACCCGTTCGTAGGTAAGCTGGCATTCTTCCGTGTATATTCCGGAACCATGAACTCCGGTTCTTACGTTCTGAATGCAACGAAAGATAAGAAAGAGCGTGTTGGACGTATCCTTCAGATGCATGCAAACAAGAGACAGGAGCTGGATAAAGTATATTCCGGAGATATCGCAGCAGCAGTAGGATTCAAATTCTCTGGTACTGGTGATACCATCTGTGATGAGCAGCATCCGGTAATCCTTGAGTCTATGGAGTTCCCGGAGCCCGTTATCGAGCTGGCTATTGAGCCGAAGACCAAAGCTGGTCAGGGCAAGATGGGTGAGGCTCTTGCAAAACTGGCTGAGGAGGACCCGACCTTCCGTGCTCATACCGATCAGGAAACCGGTCAGACCATCATCGCTGGTATGGGTGAGCTCCATCTGGAGATCATCGTTGACCGTCTGCTTCGTGAGTTCAAGGTAGAGGCTAACGTTGGTGCACCGCAGGTTGCATACAAAGAGGCTATTACCAAGGAAGTAAACGTAGACAGCAAATATGCAAAACAGTCTGGTGGTCGTGGACAGTACGGTCACTGTAAAGTTATCTTCACTCCGATGGATCCGAATGGCGAGGAGACCTTCAAATTTGAGTCTACTGTAGTCGGCGGTGCTATTCCGAAGGAGTACATCCCCGCTGTAGGCGAAGGTATCGAAGAGGCTACAAAGGCTGGTATCCTTGGCGGATTCCCGGTTCTGGGTGTTCACGCTAACGTATATGATGGTTCTTACCATGAGGTCGACTCTTCTGAGATGGCCTTCCACATTGCCGGTTCTCTGGCATTCAAGGAAGCAATGCAGAAGGGTGCTCCGGTACTTCTTGAGCCGATCATGAAGGTAGAGGTTACTATGCCTGAGGAATACATGGGCGATATCATCGGTGACCTGAACTCCCGTCGTGGCCGTATCGAGGGAATGGATGATCTTGGCGGTGGTAAGATCGTAAAAGCATACGTTCCGCTGGCTGAGATGTTCGGATATTCCACCGACCTTCGTTCCAAGACTCAGGGTCGTGGTAACTACTCCATGTTCTTCGAGAAATATGAGCAGGTTCCGAAGTCTGTACAGGAGAAAGTCCTGAGCGCGAAAGCGAAATAATTGAAAAAAATTAGGCTTGCAAATATCTTAGATTTGAAATATAATCTAAGATAGCCTGATATAAAGAAAATTAAAGGTATGCCGTAAGGCGAGATTTTTAAGGAGGACAATCAAAATGGCAAAAGCTAAGTTTGACAGAAAAAAACCGCATTGTAATATCGGTACCATTGGTCACGTTGACCATGGTAAAACTACTCTGACCGCTGCTATCACAAAAGTACTTGCTGCTAGAGTAGCTGGTAACACTGCTACTGATTTCGAGAATATCGATAAAGCTCCGGAAGAGAGAGAGCGTGGTATCACCATCTCTACCGCACACGTTGAGTACGAGACCGAGCACAGACATTACGCACACGTTGACTGCCCGGGCCATGCTGACTATGTAAAGAACATGATCACTGGTGCAGCTCAGATGGATGGTGCTATCCTTGTAGTAGCAGCTACCGATGGTGTTATGGCTCAGACTAAAGAGCACATCCTTCTTTCCCGTCAGGTAGGTGTTCCCTACATCGTTGTATTCCTGAACAAATGTGATATGGTTGACGATGAGGAGCTCCTTGAGCTGGTTGAGATGGAAGTTACCGAGCAGCTGGAAGAGTACGGATTCAACGATTGCCCGATCATCAGAGGTTCAGCTCTGAAAGCTCTGGAAGATCCGAACGGTCCGTGGGGCGACAAGATCATGGAGCTTATGGATACCGTAGATTCCTACATCCCGGATCCGCAGCGTGATACTGACAAACCGTTCCTTATGCCTGTCGAGGACGTATTCACCATCACTGGCCGTGGTACTGTAGCTACCGGTCGTGTAGAGCGTGGTGTTCTTCATCTGAACGATGAGGTTGAAATCCTTGGCGTTAAAGAGGACAAGAAGAAAACTGTTGTAACCGGTATCGAGATGTTCCGTAAACTCCTGGATGAGGCACAGGCTGGTGATAACATCGGTGCTCTGCTTCGTGGTGTTCAGAGAACAGATATCGTTCGTGGACAGGTTATCGCTAAACCGGGTACTGTTACCTGCCATACCAAATTCACCGCTCAGGTTTACGTTCTGACCAAAGATGAGGGTGGCCGTCATACTCCGTTCTTCAACAACTACAGACCGCAGTTCTACTTCCGTACCACCGATGTAACTGGCGTTATCAGCCTGCCGGAAGGCACCGAGATGTGCATGCCTGGTGATAACGTAGAGATGACCATCGAGCTGATCCACCCGATCGCTATGGAGCAGGGTCTTACTTTCGCTATCCGTGAAGGTGGACGTACTGTAGGATCAGGACGTGTTGCTACAATCATCGAGTAATCACTGATTATCAGATAAAATTATATAAATCGATATCGTAAGATATTGTGTGTCCAAACGTAAGATACCCCGAAGGTCGAAAGACCTCCGGGGTTTTTCTGTTGAGTAAAAAGTTAGAATAAAGTTGTGTATATATTAGAATAGCACTTTAGAAAGCACTATGGTAAAATAAAGCGAAGGTAAATTGGAACTAGATTGTAGATCCTGTCAAAAACAGAATTACAGTCTGCAATTTTGAGACGGACAACACGGAAGAGTTTTCCTTTTCAGATCAGGTTAAGGCAGGAATTTATCCGGATCTTTTTATTAATTTTCAAAAATTCAGTTGTAAATTAAGAAGAAGCAGTACGCCCCGCGTCAAAAATTCGGGGCGCTGTTTTGTCTAAACGTCTCATTCTTTTGTAAATCTTTACTTTCTATTTGCCATCTTTCTGAAAAATGAGTAAAATGGATGAAAAGAGGGGGATGGGAAATGGAGAGAAAGAGAAATCGTCTGCCGAAATCTTTTGCACGGAGGATCATCAAGGTCTGGTTCGGGGGCGTTTTGGTTCCGCTGCTGATTGTGGAGGCTATGATGCTGGCGCATACTTACCAGATCAACAAGGAAACGGTACGGCAGGGAGTGGAGAACGACTTAAGTCAGGTGTCGGAGGATCTGACGGCACTGATGAACAATATGAACTCTGTCTCCTGGCTTTTGCAGGCGGACAGTACGGTGGGGAAGGATCTTCATTTATATTTTGACGAGACAAGTTCCGTGGCGCGGGCGGAACTGCTGTCATATATGAGAGATCAGATTGCCAATTATGAGGTGGCAAATCCGCTGATTGCGAATATTACTTATCTTTATGTACCTAAAGGGACGACCAATGTTGTTAAGATCAACAGTTCTTCACTGGCAAAGGGAACTCTGCCGGATGAGAAAAATTTTCTGTGCCAGTGGCGGGATATGACTTTTTACGGGCCTCATATGACGGATTCCAAGGTGGCGGCCTATCCGTGTTTTTCTCTTCTTCGGACTTATAAGGGTGAGCGCGACAAGGGCGACATTTATATTTATGTGGAGTCTGGATATAAGTATTTTCAGAAACTGATCCCGGAAGCGGTACTCGGTATGAATCCGATTTTCCTCATAGAATCCAGTGACGGTCAGCTGATGTACCGTTCTGATCTGGAAAATCTGGAGGAACTCTCCACGGCAAAAGAGCTTCCGATGGATGAGTATCAGGCTTTTGAGGCGACCCAGACAGGAGACTGGAAAATCCGTCTCCTGGTTCCGACAAAGGAATATTACCAGCAGGTCTATGTCATGGCCCTGAATCTGAGCCTTCTGACCCTGGCATTGATAGCCTTCTGTATTTTAGTTTCTATTTTACAGTGGCAGAGCATTTACCGGCCCTTCACGAAATTTGAAAAAAAGCTCCATCAGATCGTAGCCGACGAGGACATTGAAACGAGGATCGAGGAGATGAACATTCAGGAATTTGATGAGAACGTGGCGCTTCTGCATAAGCTGAAAAATAACATTCTGGTCCTGTTAAACAAGGTGCAGGACGAGGAGAAAAAGCGATCGGAGGCGGAGATCAAGTCCGTTCTCGGCAAGATCAATCCTCATTTTCTCTACAACACGCTGGATACGTTGAAATGGTATGCGGCGGGAAAAAAGGACCGGGAGATGGTTCATTTTATCACGGCCCTGAACAAACTTCTTCTTTATAATATGTCAAAAACCCGGGAGACCACGCTGAAAAGTGAGCTGGAGGCCGTACGCTCCTACATCACGCTTCAGCAGATGAAATACGATCTGGAATTTTACATCGACGAGGGACAGCATCCGGAAATTCTACAGGCGGACATGCCTCGCTTCATCCTTCAGCCCATCGTGGAAAATGCGATCCTTCACAGCGGTGCTGACGATGGAAAAGTTGGCGTGGAGGTGGAACTTCTGGCCAACGGAAAGGTGGCAATCCTGGTGAAAAATACAGGAAAGCCCATCGATCCGGAGAAAATCAAGGATGTGCTGGTCCAGAAGACGGACGTTTCCTCCAACGGCATCGGCCTTCAGTATGTGGCCCGGATGCTGGAAAACCGCTTTGGGGACAATTTCGAGCTGAAGGCGGAGCGGACGGAGGACGGCATGAACGTGGTGGAGATCTGTATTCCTTTTGATCCGGTGGAGGTCGTTTTGGGAGAAAGCAGCATAAAGATAGGGGAGGTTTCGCGGAAATGATACGAGTATTTGTGGTAGATGACGAGAAGTTGGTGCGCAGAGGTATCATCGGACTGATAGACTGGGAAAAATACGGGATGGAAGTGGTTGGCGATTCCGGAAACTCCCAGGAGACGTTGGAATTTCTGAAAAGAGAAGAGGTAGACCTCCTTTTTTCGGATCTTGAGATGCCGGGACTTTCCGGTGTGCCGTTTCTCCAGGAAGTGAAAAAGGTCCGGCCAGAGATTCAGATTGTGGTGCTGACCATGCATCAGGAATTTGAGCTGATTCAGCAGAGTCTCCGGGTAGGCATTCTGGATTACATCACCAAGGCCCAGATCGAAGGGGAAAATGTGGACGCTTTCATGGAGAGCATCCGGGAGCGCTATCGGGAGACTGTGCGCTATACGCAGCTGAGCGAGCGGCGGGTAGGGCCTGAGGAGATCTCCATTTGGGAAGCGCCGGATAAAAAACAGGGAAAAGCCTTTGCAGGTCTTTTAAAAAAAGCGGGCGTTAGCTTTGAAAAACTGGATGACCGGCATCTTCTCCTTCAGGAAGGGGTACAGACAGACGAATTTTTAAAGGCACCGGAGGCCGAACAAAGTTCGCTGATCTGTTTGACGGAAGTAAAAGGCATCGCTTACAGCCAGCTGGAGGATCTCTTAAAAGGAACCGTGAAGGAAAAACTTTTTCAGGACAGGGAGCCCGGAAGAATGGTCTATGAGTACCGCTATCCGGAGCTTGTGAACACGCAGCCGGGCGAGTCCAGAAAGACAGTGCTGGAACTCTCCATGAAGATGGAATTTATGCTGGTGCAGAAGGTCTATGAGGAGACGCTGGAGATTATCCGTCATGCGGCCCTGAATAACGAGGAACGGGTGGCGGCCTTTTATCACTTCAACCTCCACTGGTGTGAATTTTCCGGAAAGGATTTCAGCCGGTATTTCGAGGAAGTGGGCTCCTTCCGCTGGTGGTACGAGTGGAAGGGCTGGTTTGACGAGATCCGGAAAAAAGTGCTGGAGCGGGTCGGCGAAGACAGGGAAGAGCTGGAGAGCATCCAGGCGATTCATCAGGCCATGAATTACATCCGGGAACATATGGACCGGGAGATCACGCTGGAAGAACTTTTACGGCTCACAGGAATGAGCAAGAGCTATTTTTCCAGAAATTTCAAGGACGTGACGGGAAAGACTTTTGTCACCTATCTGAACGATATGCGGATCGAGACGGCAAAAAAGTATCTGAC
>UMLE01014624.1_pt1 | contig 15251 bp, 26 predicted proteins | sample 1966461 | NCBI WGS metagenome assembly UMLE01 (sample SAMEA4836196, study PRJEB28245) | human gut metagenome | biome: gut microbiome; material: fecal sample | place: Denmark | collected 2008 | reverse complement strand
TATATGTATCTTTGACTGCTGCAACACCAAAGTTTTCTGCGATTGAAAAATCCATCCAGAAAGTTGTGATCGGTTTATAACCTGTCATTTCCTCAATATTCCATCTTGAAATCAGCATTTTTATTTCCTCCTCATTAATGTTTTTTGAACACTACAGCCTGACCATGCTTAAGATTCCAGCATCCTTCCCCAACACAGAGGCATTTTTCACATTTTCCTCTGCATTCAAACGCATCTTTGGGAATGTTTACGTTTCTGCACTCGTCTTTGAATTTGACGTATGAAACTGGAAGATTATGATAGTTTCTAGGCATTAAAGATCCCCAGGAACTAAACACAATGCTTAAGTTACTGGGGTTTTCATTTCCCTTATTCAGATATTCGTTTACCAGTTCATATTTCTTTGTGAAACACAGGAACTTCACTTCCGGATGAACTTTCGCAAGCTTAACCATGATTTCTGGCAGAAACTTTTTGTCTACGATGTCACCGGTAACAAACCAGCGGAAGTATTTGTATGCTGTAATGGTCAATGCTGTATCAATCTCTTTGTAGTAACCGACCGGATTCTCTTTATAGAACTTGAGATTGTTCATCATGGATTTTTTATATACAGGGAATTCCATGTTTCCACGCAACCCATAACACTCTCTGCATGTATAACACGGGGCATTTTTTCTACATGTAATTCCAACCGGCATTGAAGCTGTCAAAATATGTTCGCCTGTTTTTGAAATTTTATTACTTGTTACTGCCATATTTACCACCATTTACCTTTCTTTAATGCTTCTACTAGGTTTGAAATTCTTACCGTCTTCAAATCCCTTGCTGTACTGTTCCTGATTCTTACCACACCTCGTTGACACTTTTCTAGTGCCACAAGAAATCCGAGCAGCTTCATCTTTCACTTCCTGCGGAACAACCATAACCAAGCCCCAATTCTCTTCACCCTGATCTGCAAATGCTTCTTCGCAACCTTCTGCGAAGCCAATACCATAGCTTAAACATTCAGATCTAATTTCCATTGCTGAGAGATGTTTCTTCTTTCTAATCTGTTTTATAGAATGAAGAACAGTATCAACAGCATACTGAAACACTTCATTACAGATTTCAAGATCATCTTCAAATCCGGTAAAATGAACTTCCATTTTCTGTTTAGTGATGCGGCCAACAGAAGTTGTACAACAGTAGTTTTCAGCAATCACTTTTTGAAGATGAGTGACCCATAAACCTGTTTTTGAGGTATAAACGATACCGGTATTGAAAGTTTTAATTTTTCGATTCCCTTTCTCTTCCAGATCAGCCTCCGTTAATTTGTAGCGTCCCATGATTTCTCTTGCCTTGAGTATAGCTGCCTTTGCCTCATGCTCATTATTGCTTCCAGCCAGTGCCAGTAATTTTTTGATTTTTTCTTTGTAGTTATCCATTCTTAATCCCCTTTTTACGCTACATACAATGTTCCATCGGCCAGATATTCCCAGCCGTTCGCTTCTGATATTTCTTCCATTGATTCATCGTCAATTTCATAGAAGAATTGATATCCTTCTTTTTCCCACTCTTTACAGTATCTTTGCATGATGGTCTTAACTGTTTTTTCAAAACGGTAAATTAAATCCGTTTTAATAGAGGAAAGACCGTCACTCTCGAAAGTATCAATCCAATCATCTGCGAAGTTGTAGCACCAGTCACAGAAGAATGGATATCGCCGGTTGATGTCAACATTAAGTGCTCCTTCTTCACTTGCATAAAACCTTAATGTTTTAATTTCCTTTTCGGTAAAAGGCTCAATACCTTCCACCAAAGTCGGATAACCATTTCCATTAAGGATGTTGAAAATATCTTCAAAGGCAAGTTTTCCGTAAACACTCAAACCGTCTCCCTGACAGTAACTCAAAGAATACTGCACTTTCAGTTTACTATTTGGAAACACTAACGTTGTATCTGCCTCTACCATATCGGTAAATTCATACTCGTTCTGCTCATCCAGATATTTTCGTTTCGCTTTTTCCTTTCCTTTGCTATCCAGCTCTTCATACTTATAAAGTTCATAGTCCGTAACCACTTGGATCTTTCTCATATTTACCACCTTACCTTTCCCAGTACCCAGCTTTATTTCCGTTGATATCCATAATTGTTCCGTGGGACTGCCCATCTTCTAACTGCTCACGAATCTTATCCAGGATTCTGATAAGTTCATTCGCTTCCCAGAACTCATCACGCTTGCCAGTTGATGGATTCATGAAAGCTGCATTTTCCGTTTTCAGTTCGACTTTGAACATGATTTTTACCTCCATTAAAAATCAATTTTTTTATATTGGTTTGGCTTAATAACTTTTTCCCAATGCCAGCCATCGTTATAAGTATTTGGAACTTTTCGTTCCTCTTCCTCCCGATAGATTTCTGATGGTTCAGCAGATACCAGCATATTGAAAATCAGATTTGCACCTTCCTTTCTATCAGCTTCACTACAACGAAAGGAAAGAGAACAATCATTCCACCATGATTGTTTATCCTTTCCGGGATATGTATTGCTTATATACTTCCCGTCCTTGATATGATTTTTCTTGTAATAGAAATCAAAGAATGGATTATCATCTACCTGGTAATAGTAATAGAAATCATCGAAGATAAAGGAGATATAGCTAGTATGAGTAACTGTTATTGGAGTATTATCTATTAATTCAAGCTCTGCCAGTTTCTTAGATAAATTTCCAATAGCAGTTTTTATCTTTTCTGTTTCTTCCAATGACTCTAATCTTTCAATCTGATCTTTTAAATTTTTGATTGCACCTTCCAAATGACGATTGCTGATAACAACGGTGTACAAAGGTTTCACTCTTCCACCATTATTCTCAATGATCTTTGCCAACTCCGTGAGAATTAACGCCGCATTATATTTCCATGATCCCAGGTATAATCTCTGGCCATCTCTTGACACATACATACCTTTCACCTCCATTAAAATAGGCTGCCATTTCTGACAGCCCATGTTTTTGTGTTTATTTATTTCCCTTTAATCTTCCGAGAAGAACGCTGGGATCTTCTTTAGAGCTTCTGATGTATTCCATCAAATCTCTTTCATCCTTCGCCTTCTTCAGATCAGCCAGTTCACTCTTTGCTGTTTTCAGCTTACCTTCAAGCTCAATGACCAGTGCTGATTTCTTTTCGATTTTTTCTTCCAGTGTAAATCTTCCTCTTGTGTTTGCCATAATCTTATCCTCCATTATTCTCCACCTTCAAATGGTGCATATTCTTTTTTCTTTGCTACTCTACTTTTCCTTAAATAAACATAATTCCCTTTGAGAAGTTTATTTACTTGTTTTGCATACAGCCTATAAAAATAGCTGTTTTCAAAACAATACAATTCAAGAAAAATGTCTTTTTTCTTTCTGTCGTATATCAACTCTTCATTACTCGCCCAAAGCGGATAACCATCTTTGCCAAAAAAATATCTCACCATGATTCGTTCCCACTGAATCAGTCTGTCAAGAATTGTGGGACCAGACAAGATGATAGTATCATATTTACGATATAACCGATACTTTTCAGTTCCATTTCTGAATCGTCTTTTATATATTGGTACCGCCTCTTTCTATTTTTCTTTTACCTTACAAACGGAAGTAGATTTCGATTAACTCAGCAAATTTCAAATATTCATCACGAACTTTACCTTCTCGCGTTTTAACAACCTGTTCTCTGAACTGTTCTAAATTTCCACAAAAACAACCACAGGTAATTTCAATTCCATTTTTCGTTCGATATACAGTTGTTGTTCGATGCACTGTACCTAAGCCTGTAATTTGTAACAGGTCAGCGATTTTGGAAACCCAAGCATTACCGGCAACATGAGCTTTACCGGTAACCCAAGCGTTATCGCGGACCCAAGCATCACCGGTAACCCAAGCGTTATCGCGGACCCAAGCGTTGTCGGTAACGCAAGCGTCACCTATAATCTTAGCGTTTCCGGAAACCCAAGCGTCACCAATATGGGAAAGATTTTCTTCTTTTTCAATCCATCCACCAAGTTCGCCCACCTTTACACCATTTTTCAAATTAACCAATGCACGGATCTGAAATATTTTTTTACCTGAACACATTTTAAAATTACTTGTTAATTCATATTTTTTCATTTTATTATATCCTCCATTTTCTATTTTTCGTTTCTCTTACTGTGCCTCTTTCAGCCCAAAAACCTTATCCTCTCCCACGGAAGGGACCACTTTGGTTTCCTCCGTTTTCACAGGTCTTAAATCATCAATCACTGTTATAACTAAAGCAAACATAGCTGACACATCATACCGCATCGGGAAAGCGTTCTTCGCTGCATACAGCAGAGTGCTTGGAGTCAGATCATGCAGATAATCAACCAGTGTTGGATATACCTGATCCATTTCCTTTGAATAACGGGTATAAACAGATCTCATTGCACGGAGAATCTGTGAGGAATAAGCACCGTTTTCATGCTCCCATTTCACGTCTTTGATTAACTGGAAAATCCATTCCAGGGTGTCAATTCCATCTACATCAATGATTCCTTTCGCTGTAGTAATGGACTGGAGTTTTGAACTTCCCTTATGGGATCTCGTAACTGCAACTTCTACATCATACTTTTCTGTCAGATCTTTCAGAGCGGTATCAACTGGATCTCCAATAGCCAGACCTGCTTTGTACAGATCAAACGGTGAAAGCTTCTTATCTTCATGCTGATGCATAAAGGCTTTGACTTCCTCCGCGAAAGTCATCGTGTCCATTCTGCCGGTGATATATTTCCGATCCAACAGGACGAAACCATAAACACGATGCTGGCCATCGACGATCCAAAACTTTCCGTCCCTGTATGAAATATGGATCGGATCCAATTCACTTTTATGGAAGTCACGAGCAATCTTATTGGCTCTCACTACATCGAACGTTTCCGTTCTCTGGTAGGACAGATCAATGTTCAGTAATTCAAGCGGAACCTCGATGATCGTAAAATCACCGATTTTTCCGTTTCGCTTGGACTGCTCAACAATAAACTCTGTGCGATCATGTTCCTGTTCCGGAGTCAGATGCATCCGCTCTTTGAGATCTTTTAATGTTTCAGCTACGAGTCCCATGTTTGAAAAGTTCTGGTTTTCTTTCATATTTTTTATTGCTTTTCTCATCATCATTGTGTTCTCCCTTTATTTTTTTATTAAAAAAGGACAGGTTCATCATGCCTGTCCTTTGGTTGGTGGTTATTAAATTCCCGCTTTTTTGGCTACCGCGTTCACAAATTCTCTTTGCGCTTCTTTTGCATCTTTGAGAATTCCTGCATCAATCAGCGCGGCTGTATAACCGGATGCCATAGCTGCTGCAAGTCTTCCGTCTCCCTGAACTGCCATAAAAGCCAAACTTTTAACAGCACACTGGTTGATATAGAAATCCAACTCAACTTCCGCTTCTCCTTTTGGAGTTTCTTCCGTTTTAGAATCTTCATTTGCCTTGTCCAACAACTTTTTCAGCTCTTCGGCATACTTCATGTTCAGCAACTCTTCTTCTTTGGGAGTAATCAGCCAACCAAAGATAATCTTGCAGACAAATCCATTACACTTTTTAAATTCGGCAATAGCTTCGTCATAGGTCAACTCACCTTTCTGGATCATCTCAAAATCCATTTCAACTATTTCGTTGAGGAGTTCATCTTTACCCCCTGTCTTTGTTTCCGTTTCTGGAGTTTCTTTCGTTTTTTCTTCCTGAGCATCTTTCTTTGATGTTCCTGCCAAAATATTGAGTACGTCCATTAAATTCATGTTTTCCATAGTTTAATCTCCTTTTGTATATAATTTTTTATTGTTACCGTTTCGCTTACTGCAAAGCCATAAACTGTTTCTTATTCAATCCACAGAAACTTGCAATATGTCTCCCAGTAGTAGCTGACCAACCAAATCACAGACGTTTCAGTGTTCCATCTGGATTACGTCTAATAATTGGAGTATTATAACTGAGCAATGTTTTTGCCCCATCGTCTTCTATTACTACTTTTGCCTTTCCATAAAAGCTTTTGCGTCCATCGCATGGCATAAGATCATACATCTTTGTCATTCAACACACCTTCTTTCTAATATCTGTATACTGGTCATAAGTATCTGAAAGATTATTGAGCAGCGCATCTAAATCTTCGTCAATGCCAATATTCTCCCAGTATTTGTCAACAAACTCTCCGACCCTTTTAAAGATCTCATTTCCCTCTTTGATGAAAGCTTCTGTTGATTTATTATCATCGTCTCTATATGTAGCTGTCCAATCCAGCAATCGTTTTGCAAGATAGACAGAAGCATCATCGAAAGAGTCGTAATAACTTCCAGTCCCCCAGGTTCCATTTGTGAGATCATAACCATCACAGAATACATATGGTTTGAAATCCGTTTCCCTTTTGGCAATAGCCAGCAGGTAAGGTCTATCTTCTGCAATCATTGCTCCGGTATCAACGAGTGACAGAATTTTATATCCATGTTTAGTTGTTTCTCTGTAGTTCATCATCTCCCTTTATCCTCCTTCATTTCTCCTACCAACAATGTATCACCGGTTACGCCTTCATCATTTGCGTTCATGGATGCCAGCATGGCGATCTCAACACGTTCAACGGCTTCTTTCTTCGTTTTCGTTTCCAGGGCACAATAATACCCAGCACAGCCTCCGTAATAATCTACGAACAGTTCAAGTGCTGGGGTCTCGGGTTCGGTATTGATAGTTTTGATACCATACCAGCTTTCAGCTCTATCACTGATCTGCCTTACGGTATCTGTGCTGTACCAGGTATCTGGTGCAGGTGCAAAATTGCACTCTTTAAACTGACTTGCCGATTTATAAGAAATGGGTTCTTTGAAATCAGCACACAGCACAGAAGCTATTTCGCTTGCTGTGCCAAGGATGAAGTTATTTTCGATTTTCATTCGGTCACACTCCTTTCTTCATTTCCTTTGAATACCAAACCAAGGGTCATTTTAACTTCGGGAATGACACCTTCTGTATGACTCATATCAATATCAAGCACATACAGTGCCCGATAATTGCTGGCGATAGAACCATACACATTAGGCTGGCTAAGTCTAACGAGAGTGAATTTATTACCATCCACTCCGAATTTTCGGAAACCAAAAGCAATTCTTTTATGAAAATCGGCTTCCGTTTGGTAAAGAAGCTCGTTCACTTCTTTCAGATTTAAAAAAAGGTCAGAAGCATAGTAATCACATAAGTTTCCAGCCTCTTTAATAAGGAAAGACTGGATGTTTGCGTAATTGAAAGCTACCTTCTTTCTATCCAGCATATCGTAGTTGTAACCGGAATATTCAAAAACTGTTTTGCTTACCAGAAGATCGTCAATGGTAATCAACTCTCTGTCCTGGTAAGCTTTCCAAGCTACATCTTTTTTCAGTATATCTTCTAGTACCATACTCGACCCTCCTCGAATTTTTTCATGTTTTCTCTGTTAAATTCCATTACTGGATATATATAATATCCGCTAAGTCTTATTTTGTCGCTAAGTTTTGCTAATCCTTTCCTTTCCAAGAAATCCACCGCCCAAGGATAGTTGTTCGTGTCAACATATGACTCGTTTTCCTTTAAAGACGGATCACATAAGCAGATCGTCAGCATTGCAATAAGCCCTTCACTTATGCTGAAAAGCTGAATTGCAAGATTTTTATCTGTATGATAACGGCCTACTTTCAGAAAGCAATCTGAAAATGTTTCAAAATTGGTTTTAACTTCTAATAACTCCATGCTCATCCCCTCCTAAAATTATTCTGTGATCGGCTCTCTGTGTTTTTCCATTCTCACGTCCGCCCTTCCTGCAAGATTCTCTCTGTACTCCCTGAGACTTCTCTTTGCATCAGCCCTGGTATATTCGCTGTTTTCGCATTCCCATCCATATCCCCAGTTTGTCATTATGTCCCACCGATCCTTTGTCTTTCTCTGATAGCTCATTCATACCCCTCCATTCATCTGCGAGCTTTTGATTTCGATTTCGCTTACCCAAAAAAGATTTTTGCGAATCTGGATAAGCTCATCGTTAGTAAAAAACGTGTCTTTAAAAGCCTGTCCAGGGCCAATATCAACACGCTAAACATCTATGTCTAACGTATCAAAATAGCAGCTTTGTGCCATTTTTATCCCCTCCATTCCTTTCTGTTGATATCATAGATTGCTGATTTCTCTTCACCATCAATTGTGGCGTAGAGATAAAGCATCTGACTGTTATCTTCTGGAAGAAGTTCCCAACGTTCTGCGTGAGTCAGAATCTCTTTTTCTTTATAACCGGCTGACTTTTTCATTTCCCTTTTGGAAAGAAGAACAAAGTTAGTAACAATTTTTGTTTCCTTTCCAGGAGCGATTGTCACAACTGTAGCAGGAAGTTTTCCAGCAGGTGTATAAGATTCTTTTACCTTGCAGGAAGCTCCGTCACCAAAGTTATTAAAAAATGGAACTGCGGTAATATAGTTTGTATAAAACTCTGGAGTTACCACTTCCCTTTCCGTTTTCAGTTCCCATTTACCTTCTTTCTTCTTCTCGAAGAGAATCAGGAATCTATCATCTGCGAAGAGAAAATTTGAGCACTGTTTATCTGTCATGCGTATCACCTTTTACCTTTCTATTTACTCAAATTAACAATTACTGTTTTTCCGTCATTAACAAAACCTCCATGACCACAACCGCCGAAGTCCTCACCAGAGATCTCGTACATCTGTCTTCCGTTTGACAGAGTTTTAATCTCATAAATTGCCTTCTGGATGCGATAACGAAGATCATTTTTTGCGTAGGTAGGGAAGTTACAAGCTTCCACGATTTCCGCAATGAGTGCATCTGTTTTATTCTTTTTTTCCGTTACGACAAAATAATCCTTGCCGTTCCAGAAAAAAGTAAAACCATTCATAATGTTCGTCATAATATACCTTACCTTTCTCTTACAAAAACAGCGGTTTCTTACTCATAAGAGGAATCAATCCCATGATGAGCAGAATAACCGCTGCATAGATATAACAGTTACTCCCACAATCCAGATAGACCAGTGAAAATACATCTGCAATAGCAATCAGCAAACCACCTACAAAACGCTGACGTTTCATTTTCGCTTTGCGGATTGCTTTTCTCTGTGCCACTAGCATCCGGTCTTTCTGCCTAGCTGCTTCTCTCTGTCTGGCTCTTTCACGGGATGCATAGGCAGGATCAAAAGTTTCAATTTTTCCTCCGGCCATTTCATAAAGAGCCGGATTGAAAACGGAATTATGATTTCCGTTTCCGTTGGTGGGAATGGTTTCGGATTCTGCCAGGTTGCTGGCAGAGAAGTTTACATATTTCATTATTCTTTCTCCTTTCTGGAAAACAAGTATTCGTCAACGAGTTCATAATCCTCCAGAAGTTCTTGGAGGTTTACCTTTTTCCAACGCCAAAGAACACTATCTTTTGTAGCGTTTTTAACGCCGTTCTCCCAGTGCATATACTGAACTACACGATTATGGTAGTAGCCGTCGTTATGCACTTCGAGATATTTATTCGGATTTTCCTTGTTGCGGTAAATCCGGACTGTTGTACGTTTGCCCATGAAATCTCCTCCCAATTAAAAAAGCTCGTTTCCCTTGTTGAGCAACGAGCTGTTGGTTATCTGTATTTTCGTTTTACCTTTGGGGATTTCACTCCAAAGGCCTGATACATCATCCATCTGCATTCATCGGGTGATGGACGCAGATAATGATAGGTTGTTGGACCGTATTTTTCCAGTTTCGCTTCCTCGTAAGGCTCTGCTTTTACATACAGAACACGGAGAGTTGGAAAACGGGATTCCCAACGAGAGACAAGCTGGGAATATTGGCTTTCTGGCCACACAGTACCAAACTCCTGATAATTTACAGGAGCTAAACCTCCCTTGCCGGTAAGGGTGAGGTATTTATTTGTTCCCCAATCGTATATCATTAACATGATTTAGGCCTCCTTTTCTTTGTTTACCTTGCCATAAAAAGCTGTATACTGGCCAGAGTAGGAATTACAATTGTAATATTCGAAGGAGTTAAGATCCTTTTCAAAAGACCTATACTCATCCGAAGGGTTAGGTGTAATAAGCACTTCCGGATACCAGGGTTTACCTGGACGAAGCTTTACAGGGCACATGTAAAAGGTTTTCCCTTCGGCGTAGAGCTTTCTGGCCTGAGTTTTATTGATACGGGTGAAGTCACCGAATGTATAGTTATTCATGGTATATCCTCCTATTAGGTAATATTGGTTATTTAATTGCATAATAAAACCCATGATTCATTATTGATTTCCCTTAAAGGAATGAATCATGGGTTATGATATACAATCAAATTCATTTTTTAGTTCTCTTTACTCTCGTTATAAGCGTCGAGAATCTGACTGAGTGATGTTTCTATCATATATACACACCTACCTTTCTATATTAGCTATTAGTCAATGATTTCCAGGTCGATGACCTCATCATCAAGTCTGGTAGGTGTGCCCATGGTATCATATGTCACCCAGACTGTACTATTGTCCGGGATATCAGGTGCATAGACGCCGAAAACTTCGCCGTCTTCGTCTGTGATGGTTTGAGTTGCTGAGGAGTAAATAGCCACGTTTTGGACGTAGCTATGGTTAATATTGTCAGCCTCATATCCATTAACGGTTGCCAGAGTGAGTAATGTGGCGATTAAAATTTTTTCAACCATAGTAAAATCCTCCTTGTAAATGAAAAGTCCGTTTCCGTTGATGGAACGGGATTATTGTTTATTTAGTGGCGGTTTTCGTAGCAGTCATATAGATACACCTTCTTTCTGACCGCTGGGTGGATGGGTACGGAAGACGATTTTCCTATTCTTTTATATAGAAAATCGGAAAATCATTTTCCCATTTTGAAGGACGAATAGCATAAAATCCGGCCCCATCCCCTTCTTTATTGGTGTCGGGGTTAAAAGTAGTTTCTACTATTTTCTTCCCCCACTTTTCAGAAGCCATTTTTTTAATGAGACTTTTTGCCTCGTCAATAGAAGCGGCTTCTGCTACTGTATCGCGCATATCAACGGGCTGATAAAAGCCCTCGTATTTCATATTGGCATAGCGACGGAAATAAATTTTTTTCATAGTAAATCATCCTTATTTTTAGTTTCCCTTAATGGAAACTGAATGATTATTTTTAGGCACGAAAAAAAGGTCTATCGAGGTAGGATGATAGACCTTTTTTAAGCGTGCCATTGACAAGGGAAAGAGGTTTATTTATCTATGGTTTTCGTCAACAACTAATTCTCCATTGACATAAACCTTTATCCAGTCACCGGATTGCTTTTTCCGGATGACATTCTTTTCTGTTTTGGGCTTTTTGTGTGCAGTTGATGCACTGTTTTTACCAGTTTCCCAATAACACTCATCATGAGTAATGGGAATATCTTGTTTGCTATCCGATACCGTGTAAATGGGCTTTTTGGATCCGTCAGCTTCGGATGAATAACCCACAAGTTGAGCCGGTGCATGGTATTTCCCCCTATATTTTTGGGAAAAATCGCTTTGTGAACGTTTTTCAAGTGGGCTGGAAAAGTACAATCCAGAAAATTTTCCTGCTTCAGTGTCACGGTATGTTTCAATGGTAGGTATACCGTGGACGGAAATATAGTCGTTGACTTTTCTTGCAATGGTTACAAGAACCTTGCACTCATTGAAAGCCGTGGTCAATCCCATTTTACTATTTAAGCCAATTTGAGCTTTTAAGCCCAAACAAGCTGAAATGGGTAACCATTCACTGTTTTCTGGATTATTGAGAACGTATATTCTCATACATCCTTTTTTCCGGATAGGATCTACAACGGCGTATGGAACGTTATCCGATACGCCGTACAATGCCCCTTTAGGCATTTTAAAATCATGCCATGTGAGGCCGTGAACGGTGCAGAGCGTTGTACGTTTATTTTTGAACTGCATTTTATACCTTCTTTCTTTAAAACCCCACCTATAAAAGCGTGGGGCAAAATCGGGAATTATTTAGTAGCTTTTTCCGGTTTTTCGGACGGCTTTTCCGGTGCTTTACCGATTTCCAGCGTATTAAGCGCTGAAATAAAGCATACGGAAAACAGATCCGTCATAAGGGAACGGCACTTTTGCAATGACTTATCACGGCTTTTGCCGGATTCTACCATGGTATGACCGTATTTAAGACCATTATCGGCAGTCTTTTTCGGTCTCACCGTAAAAGTTCCGGCAAAATCAACCAGTAGTTCGCTGTTGATATTCTTTTTGCCAATAGAAACCGGTTTAAAGAACGTAGCTTTGCCGGAAAAGCACTCATAAAATGCTTTCTGAAGTTCACGACGTAAAGTAGTCAGTTCACGGTTTTTCCGATAACCGTCGATTGCTAATACAGTTTGCTCAACCGTTTTTGCCGGAAAAAGAAGGACAACTTCCTTCTCATTCGAGTGGGCAAAAACGTCGATATATGCACGGTCAGCAAAAGACAGTGTCTTTTCGTAGAACTGACCTGCTACGATGTAGTCTTTGCGGTTAAGAAGGTCGGTATATTCCTTAACCTGGTTAAAGAGGTCGTACGCTTTCCAGACACTTGCAGTGTCTTTAAAATCGTAGGTTCCGGGGTCCGCTGAAATGATGCCCGTTTTTTCTTTTAAGGGAAGTTTGGTGTTTTCGGGTTTTACTTCCAACGCTTTAAGGGCGTTTAAGAAAGTACTATAGGCCGGTTTGGACTCTGCTACTTTTTTCCGGGTGGAAATGATTTTGTAATTAACCATAGACTTAAAATCATCAATGGTTATTTTATCCGGCATGAAAAGATTAGTGTTCGTGGTGGGAAACCATAATTTTTTTTCAGCGTCGGTTTTTTCCAGGGTTGTTTCCTGTGCTACGATTGCTTTCGTGGTAGTTTTGGTTGTGGTTTCGTTGTTCTGTTTTTTCATAGTTCATACACCTATCTTTCTTTTAATTAAAATGGTTCTAGTTGCGGTTTGCAGTTACACTTTTCCCCCTACCCGTGGCCGACGTGGTTCATATAGTTCTTTCGTCCTATATGAACGACACAAAATTCAATATGGAACTATCCTAGCTAAATTCCTATCGGGTAAACCCGTACTACTTTCGCCGAAAGTTAGCGGACGGAATAAATAGGAAGGAATCATTCTTTTGTGCCATACCCACGCTTGACGCCGTGACGTATCACGGTTAGGGACGTAGACAACACGAACTTTTTTAGTTCCCCCGTGTCAGGGGAAGGTGGTTCCGTATATAGGAAATATGGAAATTTTTTCGAAAAGGTAAAGTTACCCCTTGACAGAATTTGCAGAGTTGGATTAGAATTATTATGTGTGCATTGACTCTGCAAAGAGTCTGATTTTTGGCGTAGAAAGTGCGGGAACACTTTCTACGCTTTTTCCATATTCTGTTTTGTAACCCGTGCCGTTGCGGGTGCTGTGTTTCGTATTAAGTAGGACGGGCGTTTTCGTCAACGCCCCGTCACGTTTGGACTATTAAGGATTTTTTATGTCTTTCCTTAAGACACTTATATAGTATCACGTTTTTTCACTGTTGTCAATACTTTTCCGAAACTTTTTTCAAAAACTTTTCATACGCAACGCGTTATCTTTATAGCAGCTCATACACAAACACGCGTTCTATTCCCGCTTTTCCCACTCCAGATCGCGCTTTTATTAACATCCTTACTCATTGTTTGTATATAAAATAGGATCTCATTACTATTTCTATCTTTTCGCATAATCACAATTATATGAAAAGATACATCGAACAAACATTCTTCCCGTCCCTTATACCCCGGGGGTGGTTAAAACTGATAATTAACTTTATTTGTAAGCTTTTGGGTATAGCTATTCATTTTACAAACTCACTGGATTTTTTCACTTTTTCAAATTTTCCATTTGCATATTTTCTCGCATATTTTTTCTACATCTCCGTCATCTCCCACTCTCATTCTCCATCCACTCCCCCATTTTTCTTCCTATTGTAATCTCCTACACACTCATTCCATATTCCCTCCAACCATCTCGAGCATCCCTTCTATCCTACTTCCCCATTTTCTTTTCATCCAAAATCTCGTCACTTTCTTTCTATTTTCATCCTTCAGCTATTTTTCTATTTCCTCTCAATTCACACTATACCGCCCTCTTTGTGAACATATTTTTTTTACGTTTTTTTCATATTTCTATTGACTTTCATCAATCCCTATGTTATCCTTATATCATCAAAAAGTGGAATGCCAAAGTTGATAATCTTCTTTAACCCACATTCCGCCCCACTTCGAGAAAAACTCTAGTCTCATCTGACATAAGAGCTTCCCAAAAGAACCTGCACCTTGACAACTTCATATGTAGCTTGCGAAATATGGAATTGTCGTGGACAACTTCATACAGAACAACGATCCACGCTTATTATTTTTTGAATTATAGTCAACACAAGAGATTCATCTTCCCGCTTCACTTTCATACTGTAATTCATTAAATTGTATCGCTTTGCCTAAAGGAATAAATGCCATGATCTTATACAAATACACTTTGGACGAGACGCACAGACTCATCCAAGAACCTCTGAATGTAGAAGAAAAACCAATCTCCTACGTCCAAACACTTCCAACCGGAAAACGGAAATACATTAAAAAATCCATCCTGGACCAAATAGATTCTGAGACAGATATCCTTTATTCTCTCTCCGATAATAAAGCCACTGCAGCGAATCTATTTGTCCAGCTTTACAGCAACCGCAGAGATGTTTATGCTCACGCAGTTGAATGCATGGATAACATTATAAAAGTCATCATTGAGAAAGGCAGATCAAACAAATGAGCCGTATTATAGATAAATTAAGAAGCAAAGCTTATTATGCCTACGAAGGCTTCTTAGATGAAACTATCAACAAAGCCACAAAATTTCTCGCATCCAGTACAACAAAATTCATCACTTCAACCTTCACTATTGAGTTGAATTATGATTTGGAAGATTTATCAAGTGATACAGTCCTGTATCCGTTAAAAATTATCGAGAAGCACTTTGGAAATAAAAAACTCACTAAAAACTCCTATACGGATTATTATGGTGAGCGTCATTTACGACCTGGAACTACTTATACGGAATACTTTCCAAACATCAGATCTTTTATGACAGTACATTACCCCAACCGAGAAGAGAATTCCGACAATTCAATTTCCATCTTCCTCTGGGGCAAGAATCCTGCTCAATTAGAAGAGTTTTTTAAAAAGCTTTATAATCACCTGGATGTTGATACAATTGAAG
>UMLE01001994.1_pt1 | contig 15851 bp, 10 predicted proteins | sample 1966461 | NCBI WGS metagenome assembly UMLE01 (sample SAMEA4836196, study PRJEB28245) | human gut metagenome | biome: gut microbiome; material: fecal sample | place: Denmark | collected 2008 | reverse complement strand
CATCGGCGGCACCGGCAGTGCAAAATCCAGCCTGGTGCAGCTGATCCCCCGCCTGTATGATGCAGAGACCGGCTCTGTCAAGGTGGGCGGCGTGGACGTTAAGGATTACAGCCTGGATGTCCTCCGCCGGGAGGTCTCCATGGTGCTGCAGAAGAACGTTCTGTTCAGCGGCACCATCCTCGACAACCTGCGCTGGGGCGATGAGAACGCCAGCGAGGAAGAGTGCATCCGGGTGGCCAGGCTGGCCTGCGCCGATGAGTTCATCGAGCGCTTCCCCGACAAGTACAATACCTGGATCGAGCAGGGCGGCTCCAACGTGTCCGGCGGCCAGAAGCAGCGCCTGACCATTGCCCGCGCGCTGCTGCGCAAGCCCAAGGTGCTGATCCTGGACGACAGCACCAGCGCCGTGGATACCGCCACCGATGCCAAGATCCGCAAGGCCTTCCGGGAGGAGATCCCCGGTACCACCAAGATCATCATTGCACAGCGCATCTCCTCCGTGCAGGATGCGGACCGCATCCTGGTGCTGGACAACGGCCAGATCAACGGCCTGGGCACCCACGAGGAGCTGCTCAAGACAAACAAGATCTATCAGGAAGTTTACAACAGCCAGACCCAGGGCGGCGGCGATTTTGACAAGCAGGGAGGTGAGCAGTAATGGCACAGGTGAAAGAAGTAAAGGGCCCCGGCCCCCGTAGGATGGGCGGCCCCAAGCCGAAGGTCGAGAACCCGGGCAAGCTGCTCAAGCGGATCATGGATGAGGTGTTCAAGCACTATCTGCCCCACTGCATCCTTGTGCTGGTCTGCATCATCGTCAGCGCGCTGGCAAACGTGCAGGCAAGCCTCTTCCTCAAGACCCTGATCGATGATTACATCGTCCCCATGACCAAGCAGGCCACGCCGGACTTCGGCCCGCTGGCAGGCGCACTGGTGCGCATCGGCTGCATCTACGCCATCGGCGTGCTGGCCGCATGGCTCAACGCCCGTATCATGGTCAACGTGACCCAGGGTACCCTGCGCAACCTGCGCGTCCAGCTTTTCACCCACATGGAAAGCCTGCCCATCCGGTATTTTGACTCCCACCCCCACGGCGATATCATGTCGGTGTACACCAACGATGTGGACACCCTGCGCCAGATGATCAGCCAGAGCATCCCCCAGCTGGTGTCCAGCGCCATCACCATCGTGTCCGTGTTCACCAGCATGTGCCTGATGAGCTGGCAGCTCACCGTTGTCACCATGCTGATGGTGGCCCTGATGCTGTTCTGCTCCAAGAAGATCACTTCCATGAGCGGCAAGTACTTTGTGGCCCAGCAGAAGGATCTGGGCAAGGTGAACGGCTACATCGAAGAGATGATGGAGGGCCAGAAGGTCGTCAAGGTGTTCACCCACGAGCAGAAGGCTCTGGATGGCTTCCGGCAGCTGAACGATAAACTGAAGGAAAGCGCCAAGCAGGCCAACAGCTACGCAAACATCATCATGCCCGTTACCGCACAGCTGGGCAATATCAGCTATGCAGTCTGTGCTCTGGTAGGCGCAGCCATGGCCGTTGGCAATGTCGGCGGCATGACCCTGGGTACCGTGATGGCCTTCCTGAGCCTGAACAAGAGCTTCAATATGCCCATCAGCCAGGTGTCCATGCAGGCCAACAGCGTGATCATGGCACTGGCCGGTGCGGAGCGTATCTTCAAGATGATGGACGAGACCAGCGAGGCCGACGAGGGCTATGTCACCCTGGTCAACGTCAAGTATGGCAAGGATGACGAGCTGGTGGAGACCACCGAGCGCACCGGCATCTGGGCCTGGAAGCATCCCCACCACGACGGCACCACCACCTACCACAAGCTGGCGGGTGACATCACCTTTACCGATGTCGATTTTGGCTATGTGCCGGAAAAGACCGTTCTGCACGGGATCAACCTCTATGGCCGCCCGGGCCAGAAGATCGCCTTTGTCGGCTCCACCGGTGCCGGCAAAACGACCATCACCAACCTGATCAACCGCTTCTACGATATCGCAGACGGCAAGATCCGGTATGATGGCATCAACATCCGCAAGATCAAAAAGGACGACCTGCGCCGCTCTCTGGGCATCGTTCTGCAGGATACCCACCTGTTCACCGGCACGGTCATGGAGAACATCCGCTATGGCCGCCTGGATGCCACCGATGAGGAGTGCATTGCCGCCGCAAAGCTGGCCAATGCCGATGGCTTTGTCAAGCGTCTGCCCGATGGCTACAACACCATGCTGACCAACGACGGTGCAAACCTGTCGCAGGGGCAGCGCCAGCTGCTGGCCATTGCCCGCGCCGCGGTTGCCGATCCCCCGGTGCTGATCCTGGACGAGGCGACTTCCTCCATTGATACCCGCACCGAGGCACTGGTCCAGCGGGGCATGGACGGCCTGATGTATGGCCGCACCAGCTTTGTCATTGCCCACCGTCTGTCTACCGTCCGCAATGCAGACTGCATCGTGGTTCTGGAGCAGGGCCGCATCATCGAGCGCGGCAGCCACGACGAGCTGATCGCCAAGAAGGGCAAGTATTACCAGCTCTACACCGGTAATCTGGCCGAAAATTAAAGAAAAATCGTAAAAAACGGAGCCGCTGTACAAAATGATGTGCAGCGGCTCCGTTTATTTTCAATTTGTTCAAATTCCTCACAAAGAAACTCCATTTTTATCCTGTACAATAAGGGTGCAGTCAGGGAGGAACAGAAAAATATCCTCCCAAGATGCCATGCAGGCAATGAAAACCGCGCATCTCCGGCAGAAACCGGGCGGCGCGGCCCCTTTAAAAAACACTGTCCCCTGCTGATGCGAGGCAATAGCCAAGGCGGCGGACAGACTACCAACCATCTCCTGACAGCCGCAAATGTTTGGGAGTTCTCATACACAGCCAGCGCCGCTTTCTCCTCCTTTCCACGGCGCTGGCTGTTTTTGTTTGGATCCCGCCGCCATCTCAGCGGCAGGGGATTATCCAATCAGCGCGTTCAGCTCAGATTCCTTTAATCTGGGCAGAGAGGAGACAGGGAGCATCATTTTCTCCATCCGATACAAGACCAGAGCGGGGCTCTGGTCTTTTTTTGCGGCAGAAGCCATAACACTGCGTGTAAAGGCATGAATCCTGTCCTTTTTGTAGAAAAAGATCAGCTGCACATGGCCGATGAACAGGGCAAACAGGGCTGTGCGCAGCTCCCGGGAGCCGAAGAGGAGGAGCAGGTCGCTCTCCTCTAAAAAGAGAACGTCTGCCCGGTCAAGAAACTGCAGGGCGGTCTGGCACAGGGCCTCCCGCTGCGGCCAGTAGGGCGCGGCCTGCGCCAGCCGGGGAAGATAGCAGCAGAGCGCCCCGGCATCCCGGGCGGCGGCAAGGGCCTCGAGGTGGGCCAGCCGCAGGGGGCTGTCCACCAGCCCGGCGGAGGAAAAGCAGAAGGCAGAGGCTCCCCGGAACAGGGCGGCCTCCAGCTGTTCCGGCCCAAGGGCCAGCCCGGCGGTGTGGGCACGGTAGGGCAGAGCGGTGTCTGCTCCGGTGAACACCACCGGCGTGGGGAAGGCATCTGTGAAGCAGAGCAGGGAGCAATCCACACCATCCCCGGCAAGCCGGGCCGCCAGCTTGCGGCCAAAGGGGTCGGCTCCCAGCTGGGCCAGCAGAGCCGCCTGCCCGCCCAATGCGGCGTACTGGCGGCAGAAGCCTGCGCCCCAGCCGCCGGTCTGCGCCCGGAATGTCTCCGTCAGCTCCGGAGCCGTGGCGGCGTTCAGCTCCAGCCAGACTTCGCCCAGACACAAAACGGACATGTGCACCCCTCCCTCCGCAAATAAAAATCGGGTTACAGTATACACGATTTGCCCACCGGATGCAACCGATCCGGGACAAATCCTGACGGAGTGGAAGGGCCCGCGGGCAGGAACAATCCGATTTTACAAAGACCACCTGTTTTTTACCAATGCCTGTTTTTCATTGCCCAAGGTTTACCTAAGATTTGCCTTACCATGGTTTCCCCTCTTTCTCCGAACGGGTACAATAGAACCGTTCCCAGGATACATTGCAACAGGGCCCGGGAGGGCTCAGGATAAGAGAGGAATTATCGTATGAAAGAACATAAAATGTCCCGCCGCAGCTTCCTGAAAGTGGGTGCTGTGGCATCTGCCGCCGGTCTGATGACTGCTGCTCCTGTGGCTGCAAACGCTGCCGCTCCGGCTGCTTCCACCGCAGCTGACGAGGAGAACTGCTTTGGCCTGTTCCAGAAGAAGCCCAAGTACATCTTCCTGTTCATCGGCGATGGCATGGGCACTGCCCAGATCCAGTCTGCCCGGTTCTATCAGGGCACTGTCACCAACAACGGTGCCATCACCGAGGCAGAGCTGAGCTTTACCCAGTTCCCGGAGGTGGGCAGTGTGACCACCTACGACAGCACCTCCTTCTGCCCGGACTCCGCTTCCACTGCCACCTCCATCGCCTCCGGCAAAAAGACCGAGAGCGGTGTCATCAACATGTGCCCCTGGACCCGTGATGTGCCCTATGAGACCATTGCAGAGAAGCTCCATAAGCAGAAGGGCTACAAGGTTGGCATTGTTTCCACGGTGAACATTGACCACGCCACCCCTGCTGCCTTCTATGCACACCAGAAGACCCGCAAGAACTACTATCAGATCGGCGTGGAGCTGGCAAACTCCGGCTTTGAGTATTTCGCAGGCGGCGAGTTCCAGAAGGTGAACGGCGATGGCACCGGCCCCAACAACCACGAGATGGCTGCACAGGCTGGTTACAATGTTGTCACCACCCAGGCCGGTGCTGCTGCCTTGAAGGCCGGGGCAGGCAAGACCCTGATCATTGCCGAGAATCTGGCCGACGGCAAGGCCATGAACTACGCCATGGATGCCGCTCCGGGAGAGTGGCAGCTGACCGACTATGTCCGCAAGGGCATTGAGCTGCTGGACAACAGCAACGGCTTCTTTATGATGGTGGAGTCCGGCAAGATCGATTGGGCCTGCCACGCCAACGATGCCGCTGCCTCTATCCATGATGTGATCGAGATGCACAACGCAGTGCAGGCCGCTGTGGAGTTCTACGCCCAGCATCCCGATGATACCCTGATCCTGGTGACCGCTGACCACGAGACCGGCGGTCTGGGCATTGGCTACAAGACCACCAACTACGATACCTTCCTGACCAACCTGGCCCACCAGAAGATGTCCTACGCAAAGTTCGATTCCACCTATGTGAACAACTACGTGAAGAATCAGACTCCCTTTGAGACCGCTATGCAGGACGTGAAGGCAAACTTCGGCCTGACCCTGCCCACCGACCCCGATGCCGCCAACGCAGGCAAGCTGCTGCTGACCGACTACGAGGTGGAGAACCTGCGCACCGCTTACGAGCGCACCCTCAAGGTCGGTTCTTCCAGCCAGAGCAAGATGAGCCAGCAGGATTACGAGCTGTATGGCACCTACATCCCCTTCAGCATGGCCATCTGCCACACCATCAACCACAAGTCCGGTGTGGACCACACCACCTACGCCCACACCGGTGCCATGGTGAACCTCTACGCTCGTGGTCAGGGTGCAGACAAGTTCCGCGGCGTGTATGACAACACTGAAATCTTCCACAAGCTGGCTGAGCTGACCGATGTGCAGTAAATAACCAGCCCATTTGTACCCCAAAGCCCTCCGGGACGAGACGCACCGGAGGGCTTTTTGTGTAGGCCGGAATTGTGCACCCCGCCAAAAATCTGCCCCGCGGATTGGGAAAGATGATGGGAGTTGTGGTTGCAATGGGCCGGAAAAAGGCATATAATAAGACCATCAACAGAGTAAGGCCATGCGCGTTAAGTGCCGCATCAACGGGGAGTTGTGCTGCGGACGAAGGGAAGACCCGCGGTGCATGGCCTGCATCCCGCTGCTGCATGGACTTGGGTGCAGACGGGGCCGGCTGCGCCCTGCCTGGATGTGAACCGTTGAATCACGCCCTCCTTTGTGCGGTTTGTCACAGGGGAGGGCGTTTTGCATTGCCCGCCCCGCGGTTCCCGAAACAGGGGAGGACAATTGATATGAACCATTCCAGAAATTCCGTCCGCAAGCTCACCATGCTGGCCCTGCTCACTGCCATGAGCATCGTGTTTGCCCGGGTGCTGAGCATTTCCACCGGCTTTGTCCGGTTCAACCTGGGCAGCCTGCCCACCCTGCTGGCCGCTGTGCTGTTCGGGCCGGTGGAGGGCTTTGCCGTGGGTGCAGTGGCCGATATGATCGGCGGCACCCTTTCCGGCTACGCCATCAATCCGCTGATCACGCTGGGGGCTGGCTCCATCGGCCTGACGGCGGGCCTTCTCTGGCGCGCCCTGCCCAACCTGCGGCTGGGCCTGCGCACCCAGATCAGCGTGTTTGCCGGCCATGCGGTGGGCTCCATTGTCATCAACTCGCTGGCACTCCACCTCTTCTATAACTATCCGTGGAGCGTGCTGGTGACCCGCATTCCCAACGCGCTGGTCCTGGCAGCGGTGAACACCGTACTGGTGCGCCTGCTGCTGGAGAATAAAACGATCCGAGGCATTGCACAATGAACTACGAAGAAGCGCTGAACTATATCCATGCCGTCCAGTGGGCAGGGCACAAGCCGGGCCTGACCCGCACCCGGACCCTGCTGGCCGCACTGGGAGATCCGCACAAGCAGCTGAGATTCATCCATGTGGCGGGCACCAACGGCAAGGGCAGCACGGCGGCCATGCTGGCCTCCTGCCTGCAGGCGGCGGGTTACCGGGTGGGCCTGTATACCTCGCCCTTTATCAACCGGTTCAACGAGCGCATTCAGGTAAACGGCCAACAGATCCCGGACGAGGCGCTGGTGCGGCTGGTGGAGCGTGTGAAGCCCGCTGCCGATGCCATGACCGATATCCCCACCGAGTTCGAGATCATCACGGCGTTGGGGATGCTCTGGTTCGCTGAGACGAAATGCGACATCGTGGTGCTGGAGGTGGGCCTGGGCGGCACGCTGGATTCCACCAATGTCATCGACCCGCCGGAGTGCGCGGTCATCACGGCGCTGGGCATGGATCATGTGAAGGAGCTGGGCCCCACCCTGGCCGATATCGCGTCGGCCAAGGCGGGCATCATCAAGCCGGGCAGTCCGGTGGTGAGCTATGGCGGTGTGCCCGAGGCCGATGCCGTCATCGCCCGTACGGCAGCAGAGCGGCACGCGCCGCTGACCGTGGTAGACCTCAGCAGACTGACCATCGAGGACGGGAATCTGGATGCTGTCACCTTTGATTTTGACGGCCTGAACGGCATCCGCCTGCCCCTGATCGGCAGCTATCAGCCCCGGAACGCCGCCACGGCCATTACGGCCCTGCGGGTACTGCGCAGCCGGGGCTGGAACATCCCGGACAGTGCCATCCGTGCCGGTCTGGAACAGGTGCGCTGGCCGGGCCGGTTCGAGCTGCTGCGGCATTCGCCCGCCTTTTTGCTGGATGGCAGCCACAACGCCCACGGAATGCGGGCCACCGTGCAGAGCCTGCGGGACCGCTTTCCGGGGCAGAAGTTTGTGTTCCTGCTCAGCATCATGGCGGACAAGGATGTGGACGAGATGCTGGCACTGCTCCTGCCGCTGGCCGGGCAGTTCGTCACCGTAGCGGCCCATACCCCCCGCGCCATGTCCGCCGAGACGCTGGCCGAACAGATCCGCGCCCGGGGCGGCAGGGCCGAGCCCGCTTCCACCATTGAAGCCGGTGTGGCCCGGGCGGTCGCCCTTGGGGGCACCGGCCCCGTGTGCGCGCTGGGCACGCTCTACTTCTCCGGCGATGTGCGGGAAGCGTTTGCAAAATTGAACCAGTAAAGAAGAGGGGCTGCGGCACACGGAAAAACCGGTGCAGCAGCCCCCTTTTTGCGGACTGGTTTACAAAAAATGCCCCGCTGTTTTGTGATGCACAGAACAGCGGGGCAGTATCATTTATGGGGCGGGAATGTGCTCAGGAGATGCGCTTCGGCTCAGGCCTTGCCTGCGCAGCCGAACAGCTCGATCTTCTCCTTGCACTTGTCAACGATGGCCTGAGCGCCGGGAGCCAGCAGCTTGCGGGGGTCGAAGCCCTTGCCCTGCTGATCCTTGCCCTCTTCGATGTACTTGCGGGTGGCCTCAGCAAAGACCAGCTGGCACTCGGTGTTGATGTTGATCTTGGAAACGCCCAGGCTGATGGCCTTCTGGATCATCTCGTCGGGGATGCCGGTGCCGCCGTGCAGGACCAGAGGAATGTTGTTGGTAGCCTTGTGGATGCGGTCCAGAGCCTCAAAGTCCAGGCCCTTCCAGTTGGCGGGGTAAACGCCGTGGATGTTGCCGATGCCGGCAGCCAGGAAGTCGATGCCCAGATCGGTGATCTTTGCGCACTCGGCGGGGTCTGCAATCTCGCCAGCGCCCACAACGCCGTCCTCAACGCCGCCGATGGAGCCGACCTCGGCCTCGATGCTCAGGCCCTTGGAGTGTGCCAGAGCGACCAGCTCCTTGGTCTTTTCCACGTTCTCCTCGATGGAGTAGTGGCTGCCATCGAACATGATGGAGGAGAAGCCGGCCTCAACGCAGGCCTTGCAGCCCTCGTAGGTGCCGTGGTCCAGGTGCAGGGCAACGGGAACGGTGATGCCCATGGTCTCCACCATGGAGCTGACCATGGCGGCAACGGTCTTGAAGCCGGTCATGTATTTGCCTGCGCCCTCAGAGACACCCAGGATAACGGGGCTCTTCATTTCCTCGCAGGCGGTCAGGACTGCCTTGGTCCACTCCAGATTGTTGATGTTGAACTGGGGCACACCGTAGTGGCCATCGCGTGCCTTGATCAGCATTTCGGTTGCATTTACCAACATTATTCATTACCTCCGCAAAATCATTTTGGGGTGAAAAAGCCGTTTTGGATACAAGATTGCGCATCCTTTAACGAACCTAAGGGTAGTATACCCCAATTACAGGATAAAATCAAGGCGGTTCCCACGGCGTTTTCAACACAAATTCACATTGGGCATTTTGATGTTGGAGATTCTGGCAAAAACCACTGGATCTCCCTTCAAAAAATTGTCATAATTCCGACTTGAATTTTACAAAAAGTACGGCGGAAAGTTTGCGTGTCGAACCTGGAATGTTGAAAACTCGGTGGAAACTGTGGAATTCCACCCGGAAAGTGGGCGTACAAACTTGATTTTTGAACATTTTCCACCGGGTTTTCAACATGTGGAAAAATTTGAGCCGAATTACCGATTGTATAGCCCGCTGAATGTGGAAAACTTTTGCCTTCGGCAAACATTGCGAAGAATGCCGGGGTATGCTATACTTTAAGATGTATCAGTGTCAAAATATAGTAAAACTGAAACAGAACGAAACCATGGCGCGGCTCAAACGGCCCGCCTTGCCATAGAATGGAAGGAGAACACATCAATGGACGAACAGAAAATGCCGCGCCGTCCCCGCCGCAGCAGCACGGAGGAGCAGCCCAAGAATGAGAGCCTGGTCTACGGCAAAAACCCCGTGACCGAGCTGCTCAAGAGCGGTTCCGGCGTGGATACCGTGCTGATCGCGGAGGGCATGGCCCCCGCTGTGGCAGCTTACTATACCGCCATGGCCAAGGAGGCCGGGGCCACGGTCAAGCGGGTGCACCCCAACAAGCTGCGCCTGATGACCGGCACCGAGAGCCACCAGGGCGTGGCTGCCTTTGCCAGCGAGATCGAATATGTGACCGTGGAGGACCTGTTGAACGTTGCCAGAGAGAAGGGGGAGCCCCCCTTCCTGGTGCTGAGTGACGGCATCGAGGACCCCCATAATCTGGGCGCGGTGATGCGCTCTGCTCTGCTGTGCGGAGCCCACGGCATCGTCATCCCCAAGCGGGGCGGCGCGTCCGTGACCCCCACCGTTATCAAGTCCAGCGCCGGTGCGGCTGAGCGCCTGCCTGTGGCCCGCGTGGCCAACATCGGCGAGACCATCCGCCGCCTGAAAGATCAGGGGGTGTTCGTCTACTGTGCCGATATGGACGGTGTGCCCCTGCGCAAGAACAACCTGACCGGCCCCATTGCACTGGTGCTGGGCAGCGAGGGCAGCGGTGTATCCCAGCTGGTGAAAAAGCTCTGCGATGGTGTGGTGCGGCTGGATATGGCTGCTCAGGGCACCGGTGTGGACAGCTTCAATGTCTCGGTGGCAGCTGGTATCATCCTGTACGAGATCCAGAGCCAGCGCGCCGCAGAGTAAGAAACAGCGGCCAGACCGCCGTGACCAGAACAGGGAGGGACTAGGATGCCAAAGGATGATAAGCGCAAAGAGCTGACACAGGAAGAAATCGATGCGCAGAACGAGAAGTTCCGCACGTTTTTCAGCACCAGCGTGGCACAGGTGCCCGAAGAGATGAAGCGCCGCGATGAGGAAAAGGAGAATACCGGCAGCCTGCTGGGCAAGCTCTTTCACCGCGAAAAGGATAAAGAGGAGCCTGCCGCCGCCCCGGCCGTGCAGAATGAGCTGCCGCCCACGGGTGAGATCGTGCTGGGCCATGAGGAAGAAGCCGAGGCCGGCCTGGAGCTGGCATTGGAGCCCGGAGAGCTGGAGGAAGCAGAGCCTGTGGCTCTGCCCACCGCGCCGGAAGCCCCCGCAGCGCCGAAGCCGGAACCCCGGCCCGCACCCCAGCCCGAGAAAAAGCCGGAGCAGCCCCACCGCCGGGAACCCCTGACCCCGCAGGAGCAGCAGGAGGATGCAGAGATGGCCGAACTCAAGGCCATGCTCTATGGCACCCCCAAGCCCGCCAAGTCCGCCCCGGTGGAGGAGGTGCAGGATGCCCCCGAAGAGGTGCTGGCCGTGGAGCCGGAAGCTCCCGCAGCGCCTGAGGGCCCGGCCATCCCCATGGTGTTTGCCGAGGATCAGTCGGTAAAGCAGGCGAAGTCTGCCCCGGAAGCCGCACCAGAGGTTGAGCCGGAACCGGAAAAGGCTTTCCAGTTCTTTGGCAAGGGCGCGGATGAGAACGAGCCGCAGGCCCCTACCCGCACCACGGCCCCCAGCAAGGACGACAGCATGAGCCTGCCGCTGATGGGACTGGAAGAGGACGAAGCACCCGCCCGGCCTGCCGCCCCGGCAGAGGAGGCCCCGGCCCAGCCCGCTGGGGAAGCGGCCCCTGCCGCGCCGGAGGCTGAGGAAAAGCCTGCAGAGGAAGCCGAGCCGGAAACGCCCGAGCAGGTGGGGGAGAAGCTTCGCCGGATGGGCGCGGAGCTGACGCTGCGGTGTGTGCTGGAGGGCATCCTTGCCGTGGTACTGCTCCACTTTGGCCTTGTTGCCGAAGGGCTGCTGGCCCCTGTGGCCTCCCTTGACCCCGTGATCGCCCCGGCAGCGTTCTATGCCGCCAACCTGCTCTTCCTGGCCGGTGCGCTGGCTGTGGGCTGGCCTGTCCTGCGGGATGGCCTGCAGGGCCTCAAGGGCCGCCCCAGTGCAGACACCATGCCGGCGCTGGCCGCCTGCGGTGCGCTGGTGCAGGCTGCGGTCGCCCTGCTCAACGCCCAGAGCTATCAGAACTCCAGCTGGACGCTGCTTTCCGGTGTGGCCGCACTGGGCCTGTTCCTGGCCCTGTTGGGCAGCCGTGTCCTGCTGACTGCCGTCAGAAACGGCTATGACCTCGCCGCCCGATCCCCCGAGGGGCTGCAGGGCGCGTTCCGTGTCCGGGATAAGGACCTGATCCGGGTGCTGGCCCGGAGCCTGGATCAGAAAGACCCCTGGGTGCTGCTCAGCCGCCCTGTCCAGTGGGACGAGGCACTGGTGGAGCAGAGCTTCGGGGAGCGCGCCAGTGAGCGCCGCGCCCGCAAGACAGCCCTGATCCTGCTGGGTGCTGCCGTGCTCAGCGGGCTGGTGTTCCTGCTGTTTGGCGGCGGGCCCAACGGCATGGCTGCAGCTCTGACCTCCATGCTCTGCATGGGTGCACCGCTGTCCTCCACCCTGGTTGCGGGCATCGCTTCTCTGCGCCTGCAAAAGACCGCAGCAGCCGCCGGTGCCGTGGTGCCCGGCTGGGCTGCCATTGAGGAGCTGGGCGGTGTGGACACCGTGCAGGTGGATGCCGACGAGCTCTTTACCGCCGACAGCGTGAATCTGGAGGATATCCGCATCTTCAAGGGCGGCCGCATCGACCGTGCCATCCTCTATGCGGCCAGTATCCTCAACCACAGCTGTGAGACCCTGCGGGGCCTGTTCCGCCAGATCATCGAGGACCGCACCGAGATCCTGTACCCTGTGAAGGACTTGGAGGTCCACCACGGTCTTGGCTTTGCCGCCTGGTGCGATAACAACCGGGTTCTCATCGGCAACCGGCTGTACATGGAGCGGGAGGGGGTGCCCCTGCCCGAGCAGGAGTATGAGGATGAGCACTCCCAAAACGGCGCGCTGCAGATCCTGTATCTGGCTGTTTCTGGCAGCCTGCACGCCATGTTCGTGCTCCACTATGTGGGCGGCCGCAACGCCGCCCGCGGTCTGGAGGTGCTGCAGCGGGAGAACATCCGCCTGCTGGTCACCTGTGAGGACCCCAGCCTGACGGCCCGCCACATCACCGAGGCTTACCATCTGCCCGAGGGGATGATCACTCTGCTGGATCAGGAGCAGTGCAGCGCGCTGACCCCTGCCCAGCCGGACAAGACTGCCCGCTGCTGTATGCTGCATGATAAGGGCTTTGCCAGCCTGATCGGCGGCCTGCGCGCGGCGGAAAAGGCCCAGAACGCCGAGACGAGCGCCACCACGGTGCAGATGGTCTCGGTCTGGTTCTCGGTGGTCATCGGTGTTCTGCTGACCTACGCGGGCAGCATCGGCACCCTGTCGGTGGCCGCTGTCCTGATGTATCAGGCAGCTTGGAGTGCTTTGAGCATTGCGGTCTGCGCCCTGAAACAGCACAACTGAATGTGATCGCGGCGTTTGACTGCCTGCGCCGGGAGCAGCTTTTGGCCCTGATGTTCTGCACAAAAAAATCGGAAAAAACTGGAATTCCCGACGAAATCGGGTGCGAAAGCACAGCACTTTGGGCGAAAAACTTGACCCACATTGGCCGGACGTGTAAAATAAATCAATAGTGAGAAAAATCATGGACGCGAAATTTTTCCATGTGTGCGGCATTCCTTTGATCCCATGGGATGAAACAAGGAGGGAAGTTCGACCCAATGAAATGGAAATTCCAAACCGCGGGGCGGCTTCTGGCCCTGCTGGCTCTGAGCGGGGCCCTGCTGGCTGCCCCTTTGCCCGCGCAGGCCGCGCCCGGTGTGCTGACAAGCCTGACCGGAACCGGCTCCAAGCTGGAACTGGAGCTGACCGAGATGGAGCTGGAGATCACCGATGATGACCCCCGCCCTAAGGGCTACCTGTACACCAGCGGACAGAGCGATTATTACTTCATCGTCTGGATGAGCAGCAACTCCAATGTTGCCACGGTGGATGGCGACGGCAAGGTGACGGGCCGCAATGCGGGCACTGCCATCATCACTGCCATCTCCGACCACGGCGAACGCGCCGCCTGCAAGGTGACCGTGACCCGCAAAAATGAAGAAGCAGCCAGAAAAAAGCCCACGCTGGATACCACCAGCCTGAGTCTTGTGCTGCAGTACAATGACCTGCACCCCACCCACCAGCTCCAGCTGACCAACAGCGACCACTCCTTCCTCTATGTCTACCAGTGGATGAGCAGCAACCCTGAGGTTGCCACAGTCAGCGACAAGGGCCTTGTCACGGCTCAGGCGGCGGGCACCACCACCATCACGGCAATGGTCTCCAACGGCCAGGCTCTGCGGTGCAGTGTCACGGTGACCTCGGATATCGGCAAGGTGACCCTGAACAAGAGTGACTTGCTGCTCCGCACCGTGGGCACCCAGGAACGTCTGACGGCCACCGTTGCGGTGGAAGGCGGCGGCAGTGTGCCCATTACATGGGTCAGCAGCAACCCCGGTGTCGTTACCGTGGATGCGGATGGCGTGGTGACCGCCATTGCCGATGGAGAAGCCAAGGTCACGGCTCTTTCGCCCGCCGGACGCTTTGACGTGTGCAGCGTTGTGGTGGGCATGGCGGCGGAGAAGTACGAATCTGAAGCCGACCTTGCTGACGAGCTCAAGCTCCCTGACCCCTACGTTGCCGTAAGGCTGAACAAACTGGCATAAAGAAAAAGCACCCGCCCATGGCTGTTTTAGACGGCTATGGGCGGTTTTTGCGTGTATGGAAACGGATGCGCTGGGAAAAACCTGCCGAAGAGGAATTTTTTGCAAAAATATTTTGCGTTGCGTGTTGAGGCGTACCTGACACATCCGGCTGCCTCCGGCAGGTGAAAAAGGACAAAATGGCCCGAACGTTGTTTAAGACAGGGGGCGGATGCCCCACGGAGCGGCGAAATCTCTGCAAAAAAGGCGGCTGCCCGGCTTGGATGACACATTTAACAAAAATTTTACGTGAAGTGATTGAATTTGCAACTCTTGACAGAAGGCGGGACAAACCATTATCCTTTTATCAGAGGAAAGTATTTTATGTCGCCAGACGTTGGAATGCCTGGTGTACAAGTGTGTGTCAGGAGGGAAAGAATATGACCAACTACCGGAACCGAATCGGGGAAGCCATTGCCTTTGCCCGGAATGTGGCGGGCAGATCTCAGCAGGAGCTTGCGGATATGCTGGGACGGGACAAGCGCACCATTCAGAAATGGGAGCGGGGCGAGATCCGCATTGCGCTGGAGGATTTTCTGGATGTATTCGATACTCTGCACCTGCCGGTGGGGCCCTATGAAATGTGGATCCTGCATCCGGAACTCTTTCCGCGCGGCATGGAGGATATCAAGGGCTTCAGCACCGAAAAGAAGCGGAGGACACTGGCGGATTATTATCTGCATCAGGCTGCACCGCTGGAGATCGAGCAGGAGTATTACATCCTGTTCGGCGACCACGGCAGCAACAGCTGCGGCATCCGGCAGGAGCTGCTGGCCAACCTGCAGACTCCGCTCCGTGACCGCAAACGGATCGTGAACCAGATCATCGACAACTACTATGAGGCCCGGGCCATCGGACATCTGACCGATCCGGATGGCCAGCAGCCAGTGATGCCCATTCTGGAAGCCTGCTACGATGCCAGTGCACGGAGCGTGAAAGCCAACGAGAACCGGTACAGCATCGGCAGCATCGAGGACTATCTGGACGATGCGGAGAAACCGGCAGAAGAGTGAACCGAACAGCAGACGGCCATGTGCAGCCGCCTGCTGTTTTTGCGTTCGGCTGCCTGCGGGAAAATATTGTGAAATTTGCGGATTCCTGCTATACTTATCCTATTGATGAAAAAGAAGGGTGAGATAAATGGCATACAACATGGGCGGTCGGCGCTTCCGGCCGGTGGGCAGCGGAAAAAAGCGGACTGCGCCGCAGTACGGGCCGGTGGGCACAGGCTGCCCGTTTGTGGAGGAGGCCGTGGCGCGGCTGTACCGGGAGCAGAACGAGGAACATTTCTGGAGCCTGATGAACGCCCTGAACTATGCGCTGGAATTGCAGACCAAGGTGCTGGTGCCGCTGGATGCGGCGGTGGACCCCCAGAGCGGGGCCGCCCCCTGGGCACACCTGCCCATCCCGGAGGAGCGGGCCGAGGGCCTGCAGCCCTGGCTGCTCCACACCCGGAAAGAGCGGAACTATCTGCCGCTGTTCACCTCGGTAAAGAACGCCGAGGCGGAAAAGGCCAGCGCCACCCGCCCCATGGTGGAGCGCAGCCTGCGCAGCGCCATGGAGTATGCGCTGGAAACGGACGGCATCGATGGTGTGGTGCTGGACCCGTGGACAAGCTCTGCCACGCTGGATGTCTCCCTGCTCAGCGGGCTGCTGAGATCGGAGCGGGGGAGCGACAACCCCGGCGCTCAGGA
>UMLE01008676.1_pt1 | contig 15908 bp, 14 predicted proteins | sample 1966461 | NCBI WGS metagenome assembly UMLE01 (sample SAMEA4836196, study PRJEB28245) | human gut metagenome | biome: gut microbiome; material: fecal sample | place: Denmark | collected 2008 | reverse complement strand
ACTCACGGCTGCGCAGGAAGGGACGGGTGGTCTTTTCCCAGCGCACCACGCTGCACCACTGGTTGTACTTCATGGGCAGCTCACGGTAGCTGTGCAGCACGCGGGACCAGTGGTCACAGAACATGGTCTCGCTGGTGGGACGCACCGCCAGGCGCTCTTCCAGCTTGTCAGAGCCGCCCATCGTGACCCACGCCACCTCCGGCGCGAAGCCATTGACCAGTTCGCCTTCCTTCTGCAGCAGGCTTTCCGGGATCAGCACGGGCATTGCCACGTTCTCGTGGCCGGTTGCCTTGAACCGGGCATCCATGTCCTTCTGGATCAGCTCCCAGATGGCCTGACCATAGGGGCGCAGGATGATGAAGCCCTTGACACTGGAGTACTCCACCAGCTCTGCCTTGACGCAGATGTCGGTGTACCACTGTGCAAAGTTTTCTTCCTGGCTGGTGATCGCCTGCACAAGCTTCTTGTTGTCTTTTGCCATTTTGTTATATCCTCCTAAGCCGTGCGCCAAACGCCTGTGTTCCAGCCGTTCCGCACGAGCTCATATTAAAAGCCCCGCTGCAGCGCCGCCGTGTGCAGCGCTGCGGGTGCGGAGCCTTTTTGCAAAACTGTTATCAGCCCTTGTGGCTGTCCACAAATTCCACCACGTCGCCCACGGTGCGCAGATTCTCGATGGCATCGTCCGGCACCTCAATGCCAAACTCATCCTCCAGCGTCATCACCATGTCCACGATATCCAGGCTGTCGGCCTCGAAATCACTCATAATGTCGCTCTCCATCGTGATCTTAGCAGGGTCAATATCCAGCTGCTCTGCCAGCAGTGCACGGATCTTTTCAAAAGTATCCATCGTCGCGGTCTCCTTTTGTCAATGATTCTTTCTTCTCTGCCTGCACGCCCTCTCCGGCGCGCAAAAGCACTCTCTCTTTTTATATCCCATGGGCCGTATCTTGTCAAGCCCTGTTTTGCATTCCGGCCCTTTACGGGCAGAAAAAACCGATGAAAATTGCACAAAGCCCTCTTTTTTGCTTGACAGAAGCCCGTTTGATTCTTATGATTATATGTGACGAACCAAACCTCTCAGCCATGCCGCATCAGCATTGCCGCAGAGGTCCCGCCTGTAAAGGAGAATGCTCCATGAAATTGTCATTTACCAAGATGCAGGGCTGTGCCAATGATTACATCTATCTGGACTGCCGTGCATCCGGTGTGCCCGCAGACATTGCCGCGCTTGCACAGCGGCTCTCTGCCCGGCATTTTTCCGTGGGTGCGGACGGCATCATCTGCATCTGCGCCCCTGTGACCCCCGGGGCCGATGGCCGGATGCGCATCTTCAACGCAGACGGCAGCGAGGCCCAGATGTGCGGCAACGGCGTGCGCTGTGTGGCCGAGTGGCTCTACACCCACGGGGTGGAAAAGCCTGTCCTGACCATCGACACCAACAGCGGTGTCAAGCGCATCAGCCGGCAGGGCGCACAGCTGTGGCAGGTGGAGATGGGCGCTTACAGCACCCTGCCGGCTGACCTGCCTGCCATCCACATGGGCGAAGGCCCGCTGGTGGATCAGCCGCTCACCGTAGAGGGAAAAGTGTGGAAGGTGACCTGCATCAGCGTGGGCAACCCCCACTGCGTGACCGTGGTGGAGGATGTGGACAGCCTGAAGCTGGAAGCCATCGGCCCGGCGTTCGAGCATCACGCCAACTTCCCGGAGCGCATCAACACCGAGTTCGTGCAGGTGGTGGATGCCACCCACCTGAAGATGCGGGTGTGGGAGCGCGGCAGCGGCGAGACCTGGGCCTGCGGCACCGGCACCTGCGCCACCGTGGCGGCTCTGACCGAGCTGGGCATCTGCCCCGCCGGGCAGGATATCCATGTGCAGCTGCGCGGCGGTGAGCTGGTCATCCGGGTACTGCCCGGCAGGCAGCTGCTGATGACCGGCAGCGCTGTCACGGTGTACGAGGGAGTTGCGGAAGTTTAACATCCTCGCCCTCTCCGTCATTGCTTTGCAATGCCACCTCTCCCAAAGGGAGAGGCAATTGCGGCTCAACGGTCAGCTTCTGCTGGCGTAGACGCTGCATCGGCTCTCCCTTTGGGAGAGCTGGACGCGAAGCGGCCTGAGAGGGCGGGCAATCTTATAAAGTGAGGGAACAACTTATGAAAATGAATCATCATTACGGCGAGCTGAAGGCAAGCTACCTGTTCGTGGACATTGCCCACAAGGTGGCCGCCTATCAGGAAGCACACCCCGAAAAGGAGATCATCCGCCTGGGCATCGGCGATGTGACCCAGCCTCTGGCAAAGTGCGTGGTCACCGCCATGCAGGATGCCGCCGCTGAGATGGGCACCAAGGAGGGCTTCCACGGCTACGGCCCCGAGCAGGGCTATCCGTTCCTGAAGCAGGCCATTCAGGGCTACTACGCAGGCCGCGGCACCCAGCTGGCTGAGGACGAGATTTTCATCTCCGACGGTGCCAAGAGCGACCTGGCCAACGTGCTGGGCCTGTTTGATGTGGACAACACCGTTCTGGTCCCGGACCCCGTTTACCCCACCTATGTGGACGACAACGTGACCGACGGCCGCAAGATCATTTACGGCCGCACCAGCCAGGAGAACGGCTTCCTGGGGATGCCCGATGACAGCGTGAAGGCTGACATCATCTACATCTGCAGCCCCAACAACCCCACCGGTGCCGCCTACACCCGCGAGCAGCTCAAGGCCTGGGTGGACTACGCCAAAAAGAACAACGCCGTTATCCTGTACGATGCCGCCTACGAGTGCTTCATCACCGATCCCGCTCTGGCACGCAGCATCTTTGAGGTGGAGGGTGCCCGCGAGTGCGCCATTGAGATCTGCTCCTTCTCCAAGATCGCAGGCTTCACCGGCACCCGCTGCGGCTACACCATCGTGCCCCACGAGCTGGAGCGCGAGGGCATGAACCTGAACAAGCTGTGGCTGCGCCGCCAGACCACCAAGTTCAACGGCGTGCCCTACGTCGTTCAGCGCGCTGCTGCTGCCGTGTTCACCGAGAGCGGCATGGCTGAGATCCAGGCCAACCTCGATTACTACCGCCAGAACGCCAAGGTCATTGCCGATGCACTGGACGAGTGCGGCGTGTGGTACTGCGGCGGCAAGAACAGCCCCTACATCTGGCTGCGCTGCCCCGGCGGCATGAAGAGCTGGGAGTTCTTCGACTGGCTGCTGGAGAACTGCGGCGTGGTCGGCACCCCGGGTGTCGGATTTGGTGAGTGCGGCGAGGGCTACTTCCGCCTGACCGCCTTCGGCGATGCCGAAAAGACCAAGGTCGCCGCCCAGCGCATCAAGGCCGCCATCCAGACTCTGTAATCTTACACAAGCAAAAAGGCGATGCAGTTTTGAACAGCTGCATCGCCTTTTTCTTTTATTTCCGGCCCGTCAGCCGGTTGAGCAGCATCACTGCCAGAACAATGATGCCGATGACAAGGATGATGCCGACCATCCCGATCAGCATCATCGGCAGCGTGGTCATCCACGAAGTAAGATGAAGCATGCGATCACCTCCGTTAAACCATCAGGGTCAGGATCAGGCCGCCTGCAATGACGGACGCGATCTGTCCCGAAACATTGACGCTGATGGAATACATCAGCAGGAAATTCTGGTTGTCCTCTTCCAGGCCCATCTTGTTGACCACACGGCCACTCATGGGGAAGGCCGAGATGCCGGCCGCGCCGATCATGGGGTTCAGCTTTTTGCCTTCCGGCCGGAAAAGGTTCAGCAGCTTTGCAAACAGCACGCCGCCTGCCGTGTCAAAGACAAAGGCCACCAGACCCAGTGCAAGGATGAGCAGGGTGTCGGGCCGCACGAACTTGTCGGCGGTCATCTGCCCGGCAACGGTCAGGCCCAGCACGATGGTGATAAGGTTTGCCAGCACATTCTGGGCGGTCTCGCTCAGCACATTCAGCACCCCGCACTCCCGCAGCAGATTGCCGAACATCAAAAAGCCCACCAGCGCCACACTGGCCGGAGCCACCATGCCTGCAATGATCGTGACCACGATGGGGAACAGGATCTTGGTCAGCTGGGAAACATTGCCCTTTTCATAGGACATCCGGATGCGGCGCTCCTTCTGCGTGGTCAGCAGCCGGATCACGGGCGGCTGCACGATGGGCACCAGCGCCATGTAGCTGTAGGCTGCCACCATGATGGCACCGAGGTACTGGGAGTTGAGCGTATTGGCCACGAAAATGGCGGTGGGGCCGTCTGCCGCACCGATGACAGCGATGGAGGCAGCATCCTTCAGGTCAAAGAAGAAGCCCGCCAGAAACAGGGTAAAGAAGATGCCGAACTGGGCCGCCGCACCAAAGAGCATCAGCCACGGCTTTTCCAGCAGCGGGCCAAAATCGATCATGGCACCGATGCCGATGAAGAGCAGCAGCGGGAATAGCTCGTTGGACATGCCTGCTTCAAACAATGCAGAGATGGGGCCCACCGTATCCCCCTGCGTGATGGCACCCGAGAGGGGCAGGTTGACCAGAATGGCACCAAAGCCCATGGGCAGCAGCAGGCTCGGCTCCATCTTTTTGGCGATGGCAAGGTAGATGAGCAGTGCACCGATGCCCCACATCACCACCATCTGCCAGGTCAGATTCCCAAAATTGGAAAAGAGACTGGCGAATGTGTTCAGAAGATCCATATTTATTTTTCCTCCTTGTGTTCCGATGCCGGGCAAGAAAAAAGAGACCCTTGCCACAGCACTCTGTCTGTGACAAAAGTCTCAAGCCAACACATGACATCGGGCATTTCTGCCGTGATGACGCTGCCATGCAGCACCCCGCAGGCCCTGCGGAATGCCCTTTACTCCCTTTTATCGACTCTAATTAAATCAGAATGCAGTCCCCTCTGTCAAGGGGTTCCTGCATTTCTTTGCCAAACTTTGCTTCAGCGCTCAAACGTTGTGCTGAGGGTGGTCTCCCAGGTCTGGCCGGGGGCAAGGCAGGCGGCAGCGGCGCGCTGGCTCCACTCCTGGGGATCGGTCTGGGCACCGGGCAGGGAGTGCCACGGCTCAATGCAGACAAAGTGCACAGGCTTTGCCGGAGCCGACCAGATGAGGGTATAGGGGTAGCCCTCCACATTGCAGACGATCCCCTTGCCGGTGTCCTTCTCGTAGATGCCCAGCGTGCGGCTGCGCAGACCGGCCATGCAGAAGCTGTCGTTCTCAAACAGATCGTCTGTCAGGGGGATGCTCTGCTCGTTCTTCCACCGGTAACCGCACTTGCCGGTCAGCAGACCGTTGGGGTAAGCGTCCAGGATCATCGGGCTCTCCGGCTGGTCGAAGCGGAACTCGTAATCGGTGGTGGTATGCTTGTCATCAAAGGGGATGCGGAACGCCGGGTGGTAGCCGATGCCGAACTGCAGCTCCTCGGCGGCATCGGCGGGGTTGGTGACGGTCAAGGTGTGGTGCACCGTCCTGCCCTCCAGCCGGAAGGTACTGGTCAGAACAAAATCAAACGGGAAGCGCTCTGCCTTGCTCTTTTCATCCGAGCGCAGCTCCAGCCGGATGGTGTCGCCCTCGGCGCAGAGCAGGGTGTGCTCCACGTCCCGGGCAAAGCCGTGCTGACCGCCGGGGTAGGTCTTGCCCTTATGGGTAAAGGCCCCGCCGGTCAGCTTGCCCGTCCAGGGGAAAAGGATGGGGGCATGGCGCTTCCAGACAGCCGGGTCGGCCTGCCAGAGCATCTCCTGCCCGGCGGCATTTTTCAGGCTGACTGCTTCTGCACCGTGGGTATCCACGGTCAGGGTCAGGAATTCGTTGTGAATGGTTGCCTGCATGATTCATCTCTCCTTTTTATCTGTTGACGATGTGCTCGCCGTTTCCTTCCAGCCAGGTGCGCAGGTTCCGGGTGGTAATGTCCATCAGGTTCTGCAAAGCCTCCCGGGTCGTCCACGCAATGTGCGGTGTGAGGATAGCGTGGGGTTCTGCCCGCAGGGGGCTTTCCTGAGGCAGAGGCTCGGTGACAAAGGCATCGGCCCCGTAAAAGCCCAGCTGGCCGCTGTGGAGGGCCGCTGCCACGGCCTCCTCATCCACCAGCGCGCCCCGGGCCGTGTTGAGCAGAATGGCCCCGGGCTTCATCTTCGCCAGCGCCTCCGCGTTGACAAGGCCCCGGGTCTGGGGCGTGGCCGGGCAGTGCAGGCTGAGGATATCGCACCGCCTCAGCAGGGTATCATAATCCACAAACTCCACACCGTCGGCGGCGTATTCGGGCCGGACGGTGCGGGTGCAGACCAGCACCTCCATGCCAAAGGCTCTGGCAATGCGGGCCGACTGCCGCCCGATGCTGCCATAGCCGTAAACGCCATAGGTCTTGCCGTAGAGCTCCATCTGGGGCAGCAGGCCGATGCTCTCCGGGATATCCAGCTGCCAGCATCCCTGCTTGACGGCACGGTTGTAGCGCTCCGCGCACTGGCAGATGGCCAGCAACAGGCTGAAGGTCATCTGGGCCACGCTGTAGGTAGAATAGCCCGGCACATTGGCCACTGCAACGCCGTGGCGGCGGCAGGCTTCCAGATCCAGGTTGTCGGTGCCCGTGGCGATGATGCCCACCCATTTCAGGTTCGGGCACTGCTGTAAGATCTCCTCATCCATGCGGCACTTGTTCAGCAGAACGATGTCCGCATCTCCAATGCGGGGGGGCAATCTCCTCGTAGGCCGTGCGGACATAGCTGGTGGTATCGGGCACCAATGCCTTTACCCCCGACCAGTCGAGGTCGCCTTCCTCCATGACATAGCTTTCCAGAATGACAGCTTTCATCTCAGTCCTCCAACAATACGTCCTCGCTCAGCACCTGACCGATGGGCTTTGCAATGCACAGGTCGGCCTGCGCATCGGCCCCGGTGGGCTGCATGTTGATGACCACCAGATGGCGGCCCCGGAAGTACCGGATAAGCCCCGCCGCCGGGTAGACCACCAGACTGGTGCCGCCGATGATGAGGGTATCCGCCTTGCGGATGGCAGACACGGCCCCGGAGAGCACTTCCTCGTCCAGCCCTTCCTCATACAGGACGACATCCGGCTTGACGATGCCGCCGCACTTGGGGCAGCGGGGCACGCCGGTACTGTTGGCAATGAAGTCCACATCGTAGAACGCGCCGCACTTCACGCAGTAGTTGCGCAGGGTGCTGCCGTGGAGCTCGTAAACGGTCTTGGAGCCCGCAGCCTGATGCAGGCCGTCGATGTTCTGGGTGACGATGGCTTTCAGCCTGCCCTCCCGCTCCAGCTTTGCCAGCCGCAGGTGGGCAGCGTTGGGCTTTGCCCCCTTCACAATAAGCTTATCCCGGTAGAACCGGTAGAACTCCTCGGGGTTCTCTTCCCAGAAGGTGTGGCTCAGGATGGTCTCGGGCGGGTAATCGTACTTCTGGTGGTACAGGCCGTCCACGCTGCGGAAATCGGGGATGCCGCTTTCGGTGGAGACCCCCGCGCCGCCAAAAAAGACGATGCGGTCGCTCTCGGCAATGATTTTTTCCAGTGCAGGAACCATAAAAGAAACGCTTCCTTTCCGGCAGATCGTTGTGTTTTGGATAGCTCCAGTATAACACAAATCCAGAGGAAAGGAAGCGTTTCTTTTTTTGATGGGATCGTCCCCTTGCTCAGCGCCCGTTTTCGGCAAACAGGGTCCCCAGTGCATCCAGCAGATCATGCGGGAGCATCCCGGTTTCCCCGTGCAGGGCAGCGGCACGGTCGGCAGCCGCACCATGGAGATAAACGGCACAGGCAGCAGCATCAAAGGCAGGTAGACCGCAGGCCAGCAGGGCGCTGGTCATGCCCGCCAGCACATCCCCGCTGCCGCCCCGGGAAAGCCCCGGGTTGCCGGTGGGATTGACCGCACAGCGGCCATCCGGCCCTGCAATGACGGTGTGCGCCCCCTTCAGCACCACCACAGCATTCCATGCTTTCGCATAGCGCAGCGCCGTGCCTTCCCGGTCCGCGTTGATCTCTGCCGCAGAGCGCCCGGTCAGCCGGGCCATCTCGCCGGGGTGGGGCGTTAAAATCAGTTCTCCTTGAGGGTGAGGCATTTTTTCCGTTTGGAGCAGGTCAGCGGCGGCGTTCAGGCCATCCGCATCCAGCACTGCACTGCCGGAAAAGCCGGGCAGGAGTGTTTTTACCAGTGCCCGGGTCTCGGCGGCACGGGCTGCGCTCTGGGCCGTATAACCCAGCCCGGGGCCCGCCAGCAGGACAGAGGCCTTCTGCCGCCGGATGCGGTCGATATTCTGGGGCGAGATGCCGCCCTCTGCCCCCGCTTCGCAGGGGCAGAGGCAGCACTCGGGCAGGCGGGCGGCCACCGCCGCCAGCACCGGCTCCACACTTGCCAGCGTAACGATGCCGGCCCCGGTGCGCAGGGCACCTTCCACGGCCAGCGCCGCCGCGCCCCGGTAGGACGCACTGCCCGCCACCGCCAGCACGGAGCCAAAGGTCCCCTTATGCGCGTCCCGGGGGCGGGGCTGGATGGCCTGCCAGACAAAATCGGACGTTATTTCAAACATAGGCTTCTCCTTCGTACAACCTCTCAGTCGGGCTTGCGGCTCAACCCCCCAGTCGCCTGCGGCGACAGCCCCCACTAGTAGGGGGGCCCTTGGCATTTCGTAAAGCTCGCCCTCTTTGCCAAGCAATGACGGAGAGGTTTAATCCGTTCCCTGCAAATACCTCCGGATCTCCTTCTCCGCCTCCTGCACCTCTTCATGGAACATGCGGGCAGAGACACGGAGGGCACCATGGCCCAGAATGATGACCTGTTCCATGCCATCGGAGGTGGCCACGCGGACGCGGCGGCCCTTGCCGATCTCATGGGTAACACGCTCGATGAACATATCGGCGGTCTCGGCTTCCCGGGTGTAGACCACATGGATATTGTGGTACTGCTCTATGCTGCCGGGGCTGCCCGGCACACGGTAGGCATCAAACACAAGGATGAGCACGCACTTCTTAAAGCCCTGATAGTTGCAGAGGATGTCCATCAGCCTGTGGCGGGCCGCTTCCAGGCTCTCTTTGGAGAGTGCGTTCAGCTCGTCCCATGCAAAGATGATGTTGTAGCCGTCCACCAGCAGGTATTCGGGCTGGATCTCCCACTGCTCGGCGTTGAAATCGGGGCGTTCCCGCTTCTGGGTGGGGCGGAACGCCGCCAGCGGATCCCGCTTGATGGGCCCATAGGTCTGTTCAAAGATCTTCAGCAGCTCAGCATCCTCTTCCAGGGTGGCGCGGTAGGCGGCCATCCGGCGGGGACGGGCCTGCACCGTTTCCTCGGTCTTTGCAGTCTTGCCCCAGCCGCTGTCCACATGCATGTGGCTGCGCACCTGCTCCCAGGGCACCACAAATCCGGCCCCGTGGGCGCAGAACACCGAATCCGCCGGGTTGTCGAGGTCGTGTTCCGGCTCATAGCCCGCGGCCTCGATGACCTCCGCTGCATTGTGGCAGGGACGGTAGCCGTCCAGCGTCAGGGTCAGGTGTCCCCTGCCCCGGGTGTAGCCCACCACCTCCATGGGGTAGCTGCGCATGGTGGAGGCCGGTGCCGTGCCGGTGAGCAGGGTGGCATCCCCGTCGGCTCCGGTCTCGGGCGGGTCAAAACTTCCGCCCATGTTCTGGATATCGTTCATGGCGCGGCCCACGTTGTCAGAGGGCAGCTCCAGCCGGAAGGCATACCACGGCTCCAGCAGCTGGGTCTTGTGGATCTGGTCTGCCATCATCAGGCCCTGCCGGACGGCGCGGTAGGTCGCCTGCCGGAAGTCGCCGCCCTCGGTGTGCTTGAGGTGGGCGCGGCCCGCAATGAGGGTGATTTTCACATCGGTCAGGGGTGCCCCGATGAGCACGCCCAGATGCTGCTTTTCCTCAAGGTGAGTCAGCACCAGCCGCTGCCAGTTCTTGTCCAGCACCTCTTCCCGGCAGTCGGCGGCAAACTGCATCCCGCTGCCCCGGGGCAGCGGCTCCAGCTTGAGGTGGACTTCCGCATAGTGGCGCAGGGGCTCGTAGTGGCCCACGCCCTCCATGGCTTCGGTGATGGTCTCCTTATACAGGATTCCGCCGGGGCCGAAGCTAACCTCCAGCCCGTACCGCTCAGCCAGCAGGCTTTTCAGCACCTCCAGCTGAATCTCGCCCATCAGCTGGACATGGATCTCTCCCAGGGTCTCGTTCCAGACCACATGGAGCTGGGGCTCCTCTTCTTCCAGCCGATGGAGCTTTCCCAGCGCGGCGTGCACGTCTGCGCCCTCGGGCAGCAGCACCTGATAGCTCAGCACCGGCTCCAGCACCGGCAGGTCGCTGTCCCGTTCCGCCCCCAGACCCTCGCCCGGGCGGGCTTTGGTCAGGCCGGTAACGGCGCACACCTGGCCGGGGCCGATGCACTCCGCCAGCGTAAACTTTGCGCCGGAGTAGAGCCGCAGCTGGTTGGCCTTTTCGGCCCATGGCTCCCCGTCGGCTTCTCCGGTGAGCTGGGCTTTCACCTTGAGCGCGCCGCCGGTCACCCGCAGCCAGGTCAGGCGGTTCCCCTGCTCATCCTGGCTCACCTTGAACACCTTGGCCCCGAAGGCTTCCAGCGCGGGGGCCGGGCGGGTATAGCGGTCCAGGCCCTCCACCAGCGCATCCACACCCTGCAGCTTCAGGGCTGAGCCAAACCAGCAGGGAAACACATGCCGCCGGGCAATGGCGGGGATGAGGTCGGTATCGGTCAGGCTTCCCCGGTCCAGCATCGTCTCCATCAGCCGCTCATCGCAGAGAGCCAGCGCCTCGTCCCGGTCGGCCTGCTCTGCCCCAAAATCCACAAAGCCATCCCCCAGCCGACGGTTCAGCTGGGTCAGAAGCGCTTCCCTGCCCGGGCCGGGCAGGTCCATCTTGTTCACGAACACAAAGGTGGGGATGCGGTACCGCCGCAGCAGCCGCCAGAGCGTCTCGGTATGGCTCTGCACGCCGTCGGTGCCGCTGATGACCAGCACCGCATAATCCAGCACCTGCAGTGTCCGCTCGGTCTCCGTGGAAAAATCCACATGGCCCGGGGTGTCCAGCAGGGTAAAATCGGTATTGCCCGCCGTGAAGAGGGCCTGCTTGGAGAAAATGGTAATGCCGCGCGCCTTTTCCAGCGCGTCGGTGTCCAGAAAGGCATCCTTATGGTCCACCCGGCCCAGCTTGCGGATGGTGCCGGTGCCGTAGAGCAGGGCCTCGGAAAGGGTGGTCTTGCCGCTGTCCACATGGGCCAGAATGCCGATGACCAGCTGCTTGTGCTCTTGTTCCATGCCGCGGCCCCCTTACAGCACGCTGGCGATCAGTGCAGCAGCGACCAGCGGCAGGCCCAGCACCAGATTGGAGAGCAGGCTGCAATAGGTGCGCTCCTCGGGTTCCAGCTCCTCAAAGGAGACGATCTTTTCATCCGCATAGTCGATGATGGAACGGGTGGAGTGGATCTTTTTCTGCCGCTTGCCCATCCCCTTGAATTCCTCCAGCAGATGGTGGATGGTCAAGCCATCCAGCCGCAGGTAGTCCACCCAGGCCCAGATGAGCAGCACCACGCCGCACAGAAAGCCCGGGGCCTCCCAGATGGTAAACGTGCCATCGCTGACATAGCGCTGCCACAGCAGCATCAGCACGGCCACAATGGAGGTGCGGGTCACGGTCTTATATAAAATGGGGTGGAACATGTAGCGTTTGTACATCGAGGTCAGTTTCTTCATGGTGCGCTCCTTATTGATACAGATACATTTTATTGTATCATGTTTTTGTGAAAAAAGATAGCTGTTTTGTGCGCACAGCGTGAACAGTTTCTCTCTTTCGCCTGTTCTTCGCAGATATACAGTTCTTTCCATTTTATAGTAATTTTTTCCATATTCTTTCCTCACGAAAGTGTTTGTCACCGTTTTGTTTCCAATTCTATGCTATTGCGGATTGACTTCTTTTCAGTAAAGTGCTAAAATATACAGTGGTGCGACTTTTGTCTTTCCTGTGCACTTTTTGGAAAGGCAGACAGCCTCACTGCGTTTAGGAAAAGGAAAAACGCGCGGCTCTGTCCGCGCAAGATCTGGGAGGATCATCCAATGAGCTTCAATTTTGATCGCCGCACCTTCCTGAAGGGTGCAGGTGCTGTGGGTGCCGCCAGCCTGCTGGCAGCCTGCGGCGAAAAGTCCAACAACACCGGCAATGGTGCTGCCGCCAGCGGCGCTGCTGCCCCCAACTCCACCGGCGCTACCCCCCTGAAGGAGTTCATCTCCTTTGAGAGCGGCAACCGTGAGCTGGAAAGCTGGAACATGCTGTACACCCAGAAGGCTGAGGATGCCAACGTGGTCACCAACCTGTGGGACGGCCTGCTGAGCTTTGACCGCTACGGCAAGGTGGTGCCCGCCATCGCTTCCAGCTGGGAGCACAATGAGGATGCCACCGTCTGGACCTTCCACCTGCGGGACGACGTGGACTGGGTGGATTGCAACGGTGAGGTCAAGGCTCACCTGACCAGCAAGGATTTCCTGGTTGGTTTTGAATGGGTGATGAACGCCATCAAGAACGAGGCCAACAACACCTCCATGCCCAACGATACCATTGTGGGCGCTTACGAGTACTACGAGCTGACCAAAGAAGCCGGTGACGCTGCTGCTGACATGACCTACGAGGACATGCTGGCTGCCGGTGTGGGCATTGAGGCTCCGGATGATTACACTCTGGTGTTCACCTGCCCCAGCGCCTGCCCCTACTTTGATACCGTTGCCGCCTACAACAGCTTCTACCCCGTGGCCCCTGCTCTGATCGAGGAGCTGGGTGTCGATGGCTTCCGGAGCTGCGACAACACCACCATGTGGTACAACGGACCCTATGTGGTGGAGGAGTACATCCAGGGCAACACCAAGAGCTACATCCCCAACCCCAACTACTACGATGCTGCCAACGTCAGCCGCTTTGAGCGCTTCACTGTCACCATGATCAGCGACGGTTCCATCAGCCTGCAGCTGTATCAGAACCGTGAGCTGGACGAGGTGGACCTGGGCGAGAGCAACATCACCACCATTCAGTCCGATCCTTCCAACGAGTACAATCAGCAGCTGTGCGAGAAGCGTGCCAAGAAGTTCAGCTACTGCTTCATCTTTAACTACGACAAGAAGAACACCGATGGCACCCCCGATGAGAACTGGAACAAGGCCATTGCCAACAAGGCCTTCCGTCAGTGCTTCTCCAAGGGCATGGTGCTGAACAAGTTCTTCGCCCGTTACAACCCCATCAATCCCCTGAAGTGCGAGAACGACTTCTTCACCATGAAGGGCCTGTGCTACACCTCTGACGGCACCGACTACACCAACCTGGTGGCCAAGGAGATGGGTCTGGACGGCGAGGCTTACGATGGCAAGACCATGAAGCGCCTGCGCGCCAACAACGGTGACATCACCGAGCTGAAGAAGCAGGCCATGGAAGAGCTGAGCGCCATTGGTGTCACCTTCCCTGTTCACTGCTCCTACTATATTCTGGCTGGCTCCACCTCCGCTCTGGACAGCGCAACCGTGCTGAAGCAGTGCTTCACCGACAGCTTCGGCGATGACTTCATCGTGCTGGATATCAACACCTTCGTGTCCTCCACCATGAAGGAAGTCGTGGCACCCAAGCTGCAGAGCTTCGTCCACATGGGCTGGGGCGCTGACTTCGGCGATCCCATCAACTTCCTGACCCAGATCATCGTTCACGACGACAATGCTTACTACAGCTGCAACATGACCAACATCGCAGGCATTGTGAACAATGGCCCCGCCAGCTACCAGAAGGATCTGGTTGCCGCCTACGAGAAATTCACCGATCTGGTGAACGAGGGCCGTGCCATCGTTGACGACACTGATGCGCGCTACGCCGCATTTGCCAAGGCCGAGGCCTACTTCCTGGACGAGAACCTGATCTTCCCCACCGTCTACGATATCACCTGGTGCCTGACTCACGTCAACGAGTACAGCAAGATCAACGCAATGTATGGTCCCTGCAACTACAAGGCTGTGAACTGGGAGACCAGCGAGGAGGCTTACACCACCGAACAGTACGATGCGTTTGCTGCCGCATTCGACGCAGCCACTCAGGCCTGATTGAATTAACCCATAGCAAAAAGCAGAACCGGACGTTTTTGAAGCGTCCGGTTCTTTTTTCTCCCTGACAGCACAAAACCCCGCCGCGCGGGAAAACTCCCAGCGCGGCGGGGTCATTGTGTTAAAATACAGGAAAGCGGTTCAGCTTACAGCTGGCTTTCATACTCCTTGCGGTAGCCTTCCAGCTCACGCTGGTTGCCATACACAAAGTGGCCGTTTGCGATCTCTTCCCAGACCGGCTTATCCACGCTGTAATCGTGGATCGAGGGGTCATAGACCAGCAGCTTCTTGTGCTTTTCAAGGCTGGGGTCAGGGATGGGGACCGCGCTCAGCAGGGCTTTGGTGTAGGGATGCAGCGGATGGAGGAACAGCTCCTCCGCCTCAGCCAGCTCCACGATACGGCCCTTGCTGATAACAGCGATACGATCCGAGATGAACCGGACCACCGACAGGTCATGTGCAATGAACAGGTAGGTCAGGCCGCGGCTCTTCTTCATCTCGTTCAGCAGGTTCAGCACCTGTGCACGGATGGAGACATCCAGTGCAGAGATGGGCTCATCGGCCACGATGAACTCCGGCTCCATGACCAGAGCACGGGCAATGCCGATGCGCTGGCGCTGGCCGCCCGAGAACTCATGGGGGAAGCGAGAGGCAAACTCCGGCAGCAGGCCGACCTCATGCAGGGCGTTCATCACCTTTTCATGCAGGTCTTCCTGATCCTTGTAGAGATGATGGTTCAGCAGGCCCTCGGCAATGATATACTCCACCTTGGCGCGCTCGTTCAGCGAAGCCATGGGGTCCTGGAAGATCATCTGGATCTTACGGATGACCTCTTTGTCCAGTTCCTTGGAGATCTTGCCGTTGATCTTCTGGCCCTTGAAGAAGATGTCGCCGCCGGAGGTCGGGTTGATGCGGCAGATAGCACGGCCAATGGTGGTCTTGCCGGAGCCGGACTCGCCGACCAGCGAGAAGGTCTCGCCCTTATAGATGTCAAAGTTGACATGATCGACAGCGACAAATTTCTTTTTACCGGAGCCAAAGGTGATCTGAAGGTCTTTCAGCTCAATCAGCTTTTCGCGTTCAGCCATTTAAGTTGGCGCCTCCCATCTTTCCCATTTTCTCACGCAGGTTCTGGATGGAGTGCGGCCGCTCGATCTTGGGAGCGCGCGGGTCCAGATACCAGGTCTTTGCGGCGTGGGTCTCGGACACCTGGAAGAACGGAGGCTCTTGCACAAAGTCGATTGCCAGCGCATGCTTGTTGCGGGGCGCAAATGCGTCACCCTTGATCTCGTTGAACAGGTTCGGGGGAGTACCGTCCACGCTGGGCAGGGCCTCACCCTTGGTGCCCAGCTGCGGCAGAGCCTGCAGCAGAGCCCAGGTGTAGGGGTGCCATGCGTCGTAGAAGATCTCCTCCACGGTGCCGTATTCCACAATCTGGCCGGCATACATCACGGCCACACGGTCTGCCACGTTTGCCACAACGCCCAGGTCATGGGTGATGTAGATAACGGACATGCCCAGCTCCTTCTGCAGGTCGCGGATCAGCTGCAGGATCTGTGCCTGAATGGTCACGTCCAGTGCAGTGGTGGGCTCGTCGCAGATCAGGATCTGCGGGCGGCAGGCCGCCGCAATGGCAATGACGACACGCTGACGCATACCGCCGGAGAACTCGTGGGGGTACTGCTCGTACCGACGCTCGGGGTCGGGGATACCCACCTTGCCCAGCATCTCGATGGCAGCCTTTTTGGCTTCCTCGCCCTTCAGACCCTGGTGATGCTCAATGCTCTCCTGGATCTGCTTGCCGATCTTCTTCAGCGGGTTCAGGCTGGTCATGGGGTCCTGCATGACCAT
>UMLE01011554.1_pt1 | contig 16003 bp, 6 predicted proteins | sample 1966461 | NCBI WGS metagenome assembly UMLE01 (sample SAMEA4836196, study PRJEB28245) | human gut metagenome | biome: gut microbiome; material: fecal sample | place: Denmark | collected 2008 | reverse complement strand
CAGGGCTTGTACGTGCGGTGCTCTGGTAGATGCTGCCCACGGGGTAAGGGTCCGGGGCAGTACCGCCCGCCAGATGCAGCGTGCCGTCTGCATCTGCCGTGAAGTCGTCACTCAGCTTGACACCGCCCAGCGTGGTGGTGGTGGCGGCGGGGAGGGTGTAGTGCACGGTGTCGCCGCTGCCAAAGGTCAGCACCAGTTCTCCGTTTTGCAGCTCTGCACTCTTCAGGTAGTCACCGCTTCCCTTTTCCACCGCACCCACGTCGTCCGCAGTCAACGGGGTATTCTTTCCGGTGCCGCCATGTGCTGCGGGCAGGATGCCGGTCATGTTTTCCAGTGCCGTGGTGTCCTTGGTCTGCATGGTCTTCGTGCTTCCGTCGCCGAAGGTCAGTGTCAGGGTGCGGTCTGTCAGCGAAATGCTCTTCACGTAGCCCGCGCTGTTCGCTCCCACCGCACCAAGATCCTCCGCCGTCAGAGTCACAACGCCGCCCCTGCCGTTCACACTCACCACCGCGCCATCTTCGGGCGGCGCAAAATTCTCGGCACGATCTGCAGCCCGCTGCGCCCGCTCCGCATCGCCTTGGGCGCTGCCTGCCGCTTCCTGTGCCATTTTTGCCGCCATTGCCGCGTTCGCTCCGGCTGTCGCTGCAGTGTCTGCGTCCTGCTTTGCTGCTGCGGCCGCGTTCCGCGCTTCCTTTGCGCTTTCCTGTGCCCCGGTCGCATATCCCAGCACCCGCGCCACAAAAAGCTCGTACTGCGTCGGGCTGATCTCTGCATCGCCGTCTGTGTTCAGTGTTTCATAGCAGTCATACCGGGCCGGTCGGGTCAACGCCCGGTATCCGTCCTCACCCAGAGCCAGCAGCATCCAGCTGCCGCAGGGGCTGGCGGTAAATTCCTTGCCCACTGCTGCGCTGTGCTCCTCGTCCAGCAGGATCGGTGTCGGCAGTGTGCCGTCCTGCCGCTGGATGTGCAGCGTCACGGCACATCCGGCCCACTCCTGCGGCAGCTCAAACTTCAGCCTTTCCACATTGGCGCTGCTCTGCCCGCCCAGATGCAGCACCCGCATCTCCGGGCCAAACTCCACACCGCCAAAGTTTTTCCGAATAATTTTCACCCGCATCCCGCTGCCTCCTTCCGTCCTTCTCAGCCTATCACACAAACGTCCGTAATAACACTGCGGACTTTTTTCAAACTTTTCCATTTCAAAAGAACCACATATACAAATCCCCCGGCGTGAAATTCATCGCGCCGGGGGATTTTTCTTTTCTTACCTCACTGCCGCATACGGGTCCGGTTCCGGTCCTTCCTCTGCTTTCTTTTCTGCCTCCTTCACCCACTGGGCAAAGTTTTTCTCCGTGTACAGCTCTTTGCCGTCCGCGTCCTTGAGCGCCAACAGCATTTCTTCCATCTGCTGCCGGTCTGCATCACTGCCCGCAAGGTATTCCGGCTTTGCCGTCTCGGTGATCTTGCTTTTAAGTGTCGTCGCGCTCTTGCCCGCCTTCGCCAGCCTGTCATATTCTTCCTGCACAGCACCTGCGTCCCAACTGTCCACAGCTTCCACAAGGTCATCTGTCGCGCTGGCGTTGTCGCCCTTCAGCTGCGTTTCGGCCAGCCGGTTCACCGCGCCGGTCACGCAGTCCACCACATCCCCGCGCTTTCCCTTCGGCAGGCCCAGCACTTCGCTCAGCTGTTCGATCATCTCGTTTTCCAGCTCGTACCGCTTCTGGTCGTTTCCTGCATTCTGCTCTTCAGCAGCCTGCCGCACCCGCACGTCGTACTTTACAAGGCGGCTCTTCAGCTGGCTGTACATTTTGTTTTCCGCAATGGTTCCCGCTTCCACCATAGCGTTCAGCTTCTCCACTGCGGCCTTTGCTTCGTCGCTGTCGCCGCCGGCATAGGCGTTGTACAGCCGGTCATACTGGCCGGTGGCGCTTTGCGGCACAGAATTAAAGCTGAACTGTCCTCCGTGCGCAAGATTTTCAAGGTCACCATAGTAGCCCTTTACCGCTTCTACAATCTTCCGTCCATTGCCGTAGGGTACACCCGCCACTTCAAAGCTGTCCTCCAGCAGCGTCATGCTGCGCTGCATCAGCTTATTGTGGTGCTTTTGCAGCTGTTCTTCGTCCATTTCACTGGTGTCTTTCCGGAACTCCGCAAAAAACTTCTGCACATCTCCGGCCAGATCATTCACCACGCTGATGCTTACTGCACTCAGCACGTCGTAATCCTTACCGTTCACAGCATTGTCGATCAGACTGTATAACTCACTTCCGTACAAAAAGTTTCCCGCAAAACTTTCTGTGTACAGGCTTGCAAACCGTTTCCACATGCTCTTCACGGTCACATCGCCGTTTTCGTCCTGCTCCCGGTCCCACCGGTGCAAAAGGAAATCTGCGCCAATCTTCATGATCGCAAACACCGCCGTCTGTGCCGCCTGGCTCACAACAGCCCGGTTTCGCTGTGTTTTTGCCCGCTGCAATTCCGCTTTGTTTTCATCGCTCTGGTTCTGCCGGTAGCGTTCCGCCTGTGCCCTGTAATCGCCAATGGCATCCGCCAGAATGCCGTAGTTCTGGAAACGTTGGGTGGTGAACATGGTCAGCTGCTTCAGCAGTTCGTTAGGGTTGCGCTGAATGCCCGCCCGCTGCATCACGGTGTAGTTGGGCTGTGTCTGCTCGATCACCTTCTGATAGGTGCGGTTCACCGCTTCCCAATAGGCCGGGCTGCCTGTCACCTCCGCGCCTTCAAACTCGGCCGTGTGGTTCTGCACGTATCGCTTGCTGCCTTCCCACAGGGCTGCTACCGTCACTTCGTCCATCCCGTTGATCCAGCCGGTCAGCCAGTTCGGCAGCTTGTCCATGCCCTTTTCCGCCAATGTTTCCTGCTTGCCAATGCTGGCAAGCTCGCCGTTCTGGCTGCCGCGCTTGCGCCAGTCCAGCAGCACGTCTCCGTGCTCTTTGATCTCCGTTTCCAGCGCTGTCCGCGCCTTGGGCGAAAGGTTCTTCACAAAGGGTACCACTGCCGCCATGGTGTCGCCGCCCAGTACGGCCGCTGCTGTGGGCAGGCTTGCCGCCTGCGCAATGGCAACGCCCGGGTTCAGCGTCAGCACTGCGCCTGCATAGTTCCCGCGCAGGTTTCCCAGTACTTTGTTAAAGGTGCTGGGCCGCTTGCGCTGGGTAGTCTGCAGGTCGGTCAGCAGGTCATCGATGTAGCTCACCGCATCCTTGCCCCACTGTTCCTTGATGATGCCGTTCTTCAGGTTTGCAAGCCTTTCCCGCGTCTCCACGCCGCTGTTCAGGATCTTCTGCACGTCCCGGATGGGCGCGGCCAGGCCCGCATACGCCGCCGTGTCCCGCAGGCTGCGCTGCACCACATTTGCGCATTCTTCCAGCAAAACGGGCTGTCCGCTCTTCACGCGGTTCTTCAGGAAACCGCGTCCCTCAATGGTCGCGTCCAGATTCAGGCCGTCGATCTGGGTCGCCAGCACCGATTTATCCACCGCAATGGGATAGTAGTTTTTCACGGTTGCCCGCTGGTAGCCCACCAGCTGCAGGCTCGTCTCGTTGATGAGCTTCGTGGTGTAGTTGTCGAAGAACTCTTTCATGTCCGCGCACCACGCCCGGTCATAGTCAGTCATGGCCGCTTCCACCGTCTGCAGGATGCTATCCGCTGTCGGGGTCCCGTCCGCATCCGTCAGCATTCCCAGATGTACGGTCTGTCCCTTCTGGTAAGCCTGCTCAATGTCACCTTTGTTGTACAGCTTTGCATCCGGAATCACAAGTCCGCCGTTCATCAGGTGGTTCAGGCTGTCGGTGTTGTGCAGGTGCATGTACAAACTGCACAGCTGTGCATGGGTCAGTTCGGCTTTCTTTCCCTTCACATCGGTCAGGCCCACGTCCACAAGGTCTGCGCCCGGGCCTGCAAAGTTCTGCATTTCCTTCACGTGTTCTTTTCCGGTCACGTTGGCAAACAGCTTTTCGCCTTCCACGGTGATCTTCGTCTGCCGGTACTGGCCGTCGTTCAGCATTTGGGCCATCTTTTCCATCTGGCCGTTCTTCGCGTAGCCGCCCAGCATACGGAACACCCGCTCCGCGCCCAGCATATCCAACTGATACTTTGTCAGCAGATTGTGCACGCCGTCCAGCTTTCCGCCGGGGTGGTTGCCCTTGCTGGCATTCACCTCGCTGGCTGCGCCTTCTGCGATTGCGCTCACTTCTTCAGCCTTTGCAAGACTCACCGTCTTGTTTGCATTGCGGATCACATGCAGCGTCGAGCTGGTAATAGCCTTCAGCATCCGCATCTGATCCACCGTCATGGGCAGATAGGTGCGGTTCTCCGTCTCCTTGATGCGTTTGCGCAGCCGTTCCTGCAGTGCCCATGCTTTCTCGCTGTCCGGTAAAACTTCTGCCTCGGCCAGCTGCTCGTGCAGTTTGGTCAGCTTTGTGTCCTTTGTCGTCTGCAGGTCGTCCCGCAGCGTCTGGATCAGGGTATCCACGCCGGTCTGCTTCCATTCTTCGGTCATGGCGTTGGGGCTGTTCTCGCTGCCCGCACTCTGCCGGATCCGGTCCTGCAGCCTCGTCAGCTGGTTCACGGCCCGTTCGTTCAGAATGGTCATGTCCGCCAGCTTTGCCACCTGTGCTGCCGCATCGATCAGCCCCGGCTGTACATACTTGTCCTTGCTGGGCCGCAGCAGCATCTGGTTCAGCTGTGCCGCGTTCTGACGGATGCTGCGTTTCAGTTCATCCATCTTCCGTGCATCCCGCGCCCGCTGCACTCGCTTTTCCGCTACTGCCTTCGCAACGGCAATATCTTCGTCCCGCTGCTGTCGGGCTGTTTCAATGGCAAGGGCATTCCGCTGCGCCTGTTTCTGCTCCCATGCGGCCCGCTTACGTTCGTTATCCGCCTCCCATTCCATGATCTCATTTTCCTGCACGATCAGGCTGTATTCTGCCTTGTCCGCGCGCCGCTGCTCTTCCCGTAGCCGCATACTCAGATCTGCATTTTCCTCCCGCAGTTCTCCCATGCGTTCCCGATACCACAGTTTTGCTTCATCCAGCATTTCCTGCCGCTCGGCCTTCAGGCGTTTCACTTCCTGCTTCATTTCCCGCTCATAGCTTTCCCGCAGCACTGTCAGCTTTTCGTTCAGGTTGCCCACATTGGAAACATCCACACCAAAGGTTTCAAGGTTCTGGTCCAGCAGCTTTTCCGCTCTTGCGTTCTGCCGTTGCAGTTCGGTCATCTGCTGTACTTCGGCGTTCTGGTTTGCAGTGCGCCGGTTTTCCTGCATTCTGCGGCCAAACTCCCGCTGCTGTGCTTTCTGTACGCCGCGCAGTTCCTTTGCCACCTCTGCAGCACGTTCTTTGCTGCCTGCTGCGGCTCTTGCCACATCCATATTGTGTCGCTGGATGCCCTCAAAGATAGCCTGCGCGTCAGTCATCTCCGGTGTCGCCATAATGTCACCGATGATCCTGCCCGCCAGTTCGATCTTTGCATCCTCATACTCTGCATCGTCTGCAAACCGGCTCATAGTCGCAGGCTTGATGGCATCGTGCAGGTTCATCAGCACATTCAGCCACTCGGTGCTTTCCATGCTCATTGCACCATCCACACCCGCCTGCTGCGCTGCAGCTTTCCACAATGCCTTTGCACCGTCGCTGGTGCCGTCCACAGCGCGGTTGTCGTTGATCACGCTTTCGTACTGCTGTGCCGGGTTGCCGTCCCGCACGCTTTCGGCCTGCCGCAAGGTCACGCCGTGCCTGCGCGCTTCGGCCACTGCTTCGCTCCAGCTGCCGTATGCTTTCACCAGTTCTGCCTTTGCCTGTCCGCTTCTGTTCACGGTATATTCCAGCTTGTGCAGTTCCGGGTATTCGTCCCACAGCTCACTGTTGCGGTAAACTGCCCCGTCCAGAATTTCTCCCGCCAGCGTTTCGGCCAGCGCATTGGCTTTTTCCATGTCCGCACCGTCGGCTTTCAGGTAGTCCACCAGTACCTCGGTCTCCCTCGCAAGCTTGGCCCGGTCCGCCTTACTGCCGTTCGCCTTTGCCCAGCGGCTGGCCAGTCCTTCAATGGCCGTCCGGCTCACCTTCACACCCCGTGTCAGCCCAAAGAACTGGCTCAAGGTGTCCAGTGCTGCAGCCTTGTCCGCAATGGTGCGGCTTGCCATCTGCTGGTCGTTCCGTTTTGCATCCCGGTCGGCCTGCTCTGCCAGCTGATAGCGGAACTTTGCAAGGTCGCTTTCTTGTGCCAGTTCACCGGTCTGGTAATATTCCCGGATCTCCCGCACTATGCGGTCAGCATCCACACGTCCGCTGTATTCCTTGCCGGCTGCCACCCGACCATCTGCTGTGGAGATGTCCAGTGTGAACTGCCGTTTCTCGCCGCCCAGCTCCTGCACCATTCGCCAGATCTGTTCCAGCTGCTGCGTGGTGGGTGCTGTGTCTGCCGAGAGATCCACTCCCGGTGCTTCAGCCATCACGCGCACATTGCCGTCCAGCAGAAATTCGTTCAGCGCTTCTGTTCCATTTTTCACCTCTGCCGAACCGAACACGCTCATGATCTCCCGGTGATCGGTATCTCGGGTTCGGTCGTTCTGGGCAAAGTCCAGCATCTGGCCGTCCGGCAGAATGTATCCGGCTCGTCTGAAGTCCTCTGTCGTGCCAAACCGTTCTTTTGCCAGTACGCGGCGGTATTCCGCCTTTCCGCCGTGGGCTTCGGCCTTGGCATCATATACCGCCTGTTCTGCTTTGCCTTTTTTTGCGTTCTGCTGCTGCATCCGGGCACCGGCCTCTTTGATCCGGCCGTTCAGCACAGCGCTCTGGTCTTCCAGCTGCGCCATACGGGCATTGTAGTCTTTGCGCTTTGCAAGATAATTCTGGTATTCTTCGCTGTCCCGGTAGGCTTTTGCTTCTGCAGAAAAAATCCCCAGTGCCTTCTTCTTCGCCTCGATCTCTTTCACGGCGTCGCTTCCCAGCCAGGCACTGCGTTCTTCCTTCAGCTCCCGCCGCTGCTCGTCCAGCCGCTGCTGTTCGTCGCGCAGCTTCGTCAGCTCGTCTGCCTCGCTCAACTGATATCGTACATTTTTCTTCAGCGTCCCGTCATTTCCCTTGTTTTCAGCGGCTTCCTGTGCTATACTCTGGTTAGAGATCTTCGACCCGCTGCTCCCCGAATCTTCGGATTCCATGTGGGCTTTGCCGAAGGTCTCCGTAAAGCTCTCCGGCAATCTACTCCTTGAATCTTCGGATTCTACGTGGGTACCACCGGAGGGCTTTATTTTTGTTTCTTTGATGTTAACAATATCATAAAAAATCTCCCGTGTATCCGGTTTGATGGCTGTCAGCACATCTGCCTCATACGCGTTTTCGCCCACGCGGATTTTAATTCTTCCGCGGTTGAAGGCTTCCGCATTTTTGTGATTTGCGGGCTCGCGGTACACCTCATCCGCAGTTGCAATGATTTCATCAAGATTGGCAGCCATGCGCATCTTGTCCGCATACGCTGTGGCATTTTCCCACTGTAATGCCTTTGAATACTTCGACCAGACAAACTCATTGCGTCCATCTTTGCTGTTCAGAATTGTCCAGCCGTTTCTTACAAAGCCATCCGGGAAACGTTCTCTGATTGCCTGCTTGACTACCGATTTCCAGTTTTCCTGCGGGATTCCTTTCAGAATATCCTCGTCGATCTGAATGTAAGTTTCTCCCTCGGCATCTTTCTTGATTTCAAACCTTGTCCCTTCCGCCGCGCCCTTGTTCTCAAGGGCTGCGGCGTTTTCTTTTGCGGCGCGCAGGCTGTCCATAGCCCTCTCCGCATGGGCAAAGTATTCGTCCTGCAGCACCCGCTTTTCTGCCACCGCAAGGCGCTGTGCTTTCAGAGCGGCCTTGTTCTCCGGGTCTCTTGCCAGCACTTCCTTTGCGCGGCTCACGATGTCGCTCAAAAGCTCCTTCACCTTGGTCATCACCTTGTGGATGCTGCCTGCCTTGCCTGCGTTCTTTTCAGCCTGCCCGCGCTGGAACTCCACCCAGCGCTTAAAGCTCGCTTCATCGCTGAAGATGCCGCGCCATGCGTCCGCCACAAGTTCTTCTGCGGCTTCCTCGTAGCTCAGCCCCTGCTGTGCATAGTCGGAAAGCTTCCCCCGGATCATCTCGTCAATGCCTTCAAAGCCCTCGCTCTTTGCCAGAAATTCCAGTGCATGCTGCTGCAGTGCCTGCGCACCCTCTGCATCAAGTGAGTTGTACCAGTGGTAGTCCTCGTGCAAGATTGTGCCAAACACATCCTCTGCCCGGTCGCTGAAGAAAATGCGCGCCGTCTCGGTGTCCACATAAGCCCTCACCCGGTCGCTGCCCTGCAGTACCGTTTTCAGCACCGCATCGGTGTTCGTGGCCTTCGCATTCAGTTCGATCAGCTGCGTGCCCACCTCGTTTGCCGTGCGCATCGTTCCCTTATACAGCACCCGGCCGCTGCCGCTGGTGCTTTCCGCCGTCAGCCTTCCGCCAAGGCTTGCGCGCTGCATCTTTCCGGCTTCCAGTTCTCCGTGTCCCTGCAGCCATGCCAGCTGCAGCGCTTCCCGTCCACCGTCCTGTGCCAGCACGTAATCGGTGTTCACAGCAAGGCCGCTCATGCCTTGCGCCAGCTCCATAGCCTTGTCAAAGGTGTGCACATCTTCCATCTGTCCCAGCCGGTACAGGCTACTGGCTGCAGCTGCATACCGCCCGGCATCTCCAATTTCTGTCGGCATGTTCCTGCTGATGGTCGCACTTGCCCCATCCGATACCTGCCATCGGGTCAGCTCATGCTGCACCTCCCGCTGCTTTGTGGTCAGGCTCTGCTGTTCAAGGCCGTAAGTTTCCCGCATCCCGCCAGACTGTTCCGCCGGGCTGCTTTCCACCCTTTCCCCGGTGTTCTCCACGGCAGCTCCGCTCCGGCCCAGCTCACTTTCCGTCTGTGCCTGCCGCGCAGATCTGTCAGCTTCCATTTTTTCTACAATTGCGGCCGTATTTTGTGCTTCAACTGTCGCATTTTCGGTAGCTGTGGCCGGAGCCTGTGCTGCCCGCTGCTGTGTTGTCATTTCCCGCAATACCTGCCGGGTCTTTGCTTCCGTTTCCGGCAGCTCAACACCGTATTCTTCCGCAAAGGCAGCGCGGTTCGCTTCATTGGCCGCATTCGGTGTAAATAGGTTGATGGTCTTGCTCGTAAGCTGCCCATCCTGCACAGCTGCGGCAAGCTGCTGCACAGCCGGGTTTTCGCTCTGTACCATCGGCGCAGTATCCTGCATGGTCGCAAATCCGCTTGTCGTCCCCGTCACTTCCGGCTGCACCGTTTCCTGTGTAGCAGCCGCAGGTTGTCGGGTGCCTGCCGCAGCTTCTTCCGGTGTCTGCTGCATCGCCGTTCCCGGCTCCTGTGCCCGCACTTCGTCCTGCAATGCCTGCCGTGCCCGTTCCATCTGTCCTTCGTAGTATGCCCGCTTCACATTACCCACAATGCTGGCATCGCCGCCGTTCGCCTTTGCAAGCCCTGTGCCCACAGCACCGCCCAAGGCACCGGATGCGCCGCCCGTCAGGCCGCTTTCCAGTGCGGTCAGAAAAGTGTCGCTTTTAAACAGGTCTGCCGCCGCTTCGCTGTCGCCCAGCGTCGCATCAATAGCCTTGTCTGCATAGGTCTCCACAAAGGCCTGCATGGCATTGTCCACGCCGCCGGAGATGGCATTTGCCACCGCCGGGTACCGCTGTGCCAGCGTGCCGTCCGCCGCCACGCTGCGCACCATGTCAGCCAGTTTGCCCGCCAGCGTATTCTTTGCGTAGTCACTGCCCATGGTCTTTGCAAGGTCTGCTGCGCCCACACTGTTAATGGCCCAACCCGCGCCAAATTTTGCAAGGCCCCCGGCCAGCGTCTTGCCTGCACTTTCGCCCTTTTCAACGCTCTGGCCCATAGCTTCCGCACCGCCCTGCGCACTCAGCACCGGCAGCACCCATGCCGGGTCAATAGCCGCCACCGCAAGGTTCTCGCCAGCACTGCTCACGATGCCCAGCGCCTGCTTTGCAATGGGGCTAAGGCCCGCCTGTGCAGCTGCGGTCAGATCCTGTCCTCGCTTGTACAGCTGATAGCCAAAGCTCTTCTCCGGGTCTACGCTGTCATGCACTTCCGTTCCGGCAATGCGCGCCCGCATGTTGTCGATCTCCTGCTGCGTGTAACCTTTTTCAATCAGCTCTGCATCCGTGTAGGCATCGCTCTGCGTTGTTTGTGCCGCCGGGGCACTGGCCATTGCACCGCTGCTCTGTGCCAGCTGCAGCGTGTTGTCCCGTGCTGCATACCGTGTCTTTCCGCCGGTCATCAGGCGCAGCAGTTCCTGCTGCCGGTCGTCGCTCTGTACATCCTGCTGCAGCTGCTTCCAGTTGCTGCTGGTCGCTGCTGCATTCTTTGCGCTCTGTACGCCGGTCTCACCCGCCAGAAAAACCGAGGATGCCACCGTGTCTCCAATACCGCCAATGGTATTGGCCGCGCGCCGCGCTGCACGCTGTCCTGCAGGCAGCGCATCAAAGTCGGCAATGTACTGCCGCGCTTCGCTGATCTCCTTGCGGCTGTATCCCTTTGCCAGCAGTTCCGCATCGGTGTAGTCCCGTCTGCCCGCACTCTTTTCCGGCACTGCTGCGCTGGCTGCAGCACCGCTCACGCTCTGGGGCTGCATGGCGTTGTTTTTCTCGGCATAGCTCTGTCCGCCGGTGCCAATGCGCATCAGCGTCACAAGTTCCCGGTGCTTCGGGTCAGCGTCCATCCACTGGTTCAGCCGGTCAAAATCGCTGAAGTCGTCTGTCGCTTTCAGATCTTCCGTGTACTGCTTCACCTTCTGCGCAGTCTGTGCATACCAGCCTTCATCTCCGCTGGCAATGCCTGCAATGCGCTGGCGCTCAGTGGGCTGCACCGTTCCCGTCACCTTTGCCGCCGGAGCTGCAGTGCTCTTCGCGTTCAGCCATTCCGGCTGCGCAGTGCTGCTGCGTGTACCTGTACCGCTGTCGGTCACAATGCCGCTTTTGCCCGGATATGCCTGTGTTCTGCCTGTTTCCTGCGGCACTGCCAGCTGCAGCTTGTGGCCGCTGTCCGCGCCCGTCATCTGCGCCAGCACCCGTACACCAAGGCCCGTGCCGGTGTTCTGCCTTGCAGCCGCAGCCGGGCTGGCAGCATTCTGTCCGCTGCTTTTCGCTTCCCAGCTTTCCCGCGCTTTTGCAATGCGTTCCGGTGTCCACTTGTCCGTAGTGTTTGCTGTTCCCGCAGCTGTACCGGTGCTTGCCGTCCGGTTTGTGGTGCGGCTGTTGTTTTTCGCTTCCCAACTTTCTCTGTCTTTTTTCAGTCTTTCCGGTGTCCATTTGCTCATAACTGCCGGTCTCCTTTATCGTTCCGCTTCCAGAATTTTCATAATGGACGACAGCGTGTTGTCCGTAATGCCGTCTGCAGAAAGTCTGCCCGCAATATCGTCCAGACTGTAACCCCTCGCCTGCATGCCGCGCGCCGTTGCAAGTCCGCTGCGCAGCGGACTGCTGCGGGTGTTTGCCTGCCCACTGGTGCCGTTGCTTCCCGCCGTGCTGTTTTTCAGCCACCCCGCGTCCGTCAGGGTCTGCTGGTAGAAGTCATACAGTGGGTCTGTCTTCTTCATCCCGGAGAATTTTGTTGCCATCGTCTGCAGCTGGCTGTTGGTAAAGCCGGTCGTTCCCGTCTTGCCGCTGCCAGAGCTTGTGTTTCCGCTCTTCGTTCTGCTCGTTCTGCTGCTCCCGCTGCCGGTCGTCCTATAACGGTTATTCAGTGCCAGCTGGTTTGCTGTGTAATTCAGCTGCCGCTGGTTCAGTGTGGGCGAATAGTCAATGCTGCCGGTATCTACGCCCGCCATCTGCAGGTAGTTTTTGGCTGCAGTGTCATTGCCACTTCCTGCCAGACTTGCACCCTGCAGCAGTGCCGCCATCTGATCCTGCTGTACACTGCTCATGCCCTGCCATGTATCCAGCATCGTCTGGTCCAAACCATATTTCGTCAGCACTGCTTTCGCTGCATCATCAAAGCCTGCCTGTTTGTATGCGGTGGCCTGCTGCAGCGCCGCCACCTGATCGCTCAGCTGAGTGCGTGCCAGACTGTCATTGTACTGTTTTTCCTTGAACTCGTTTTCCCACTTCTGCTGGCTGTACCCCTTGTACGCATCGTATCCTTCCATCACCGTGCTGCCAATGCCCTTCACGGCGTTCCACACATTGTTCCAGAAGTCGCTGTTCTCCTGCCGTGCCTGCTGGGTGCGGTCATAAAGGTAATTGCGCCAGTTTGCTGCATTGCTCACGCTGCTGTCATACTCGCCGCGTTCCAGTGCGCGCTGTCCCAGCAGGGTGTCCAGCTGGTCGCCCGCACCGGCAAGCTCCTGCTGCCACTGGGCCAGTGCGTCCGCCCGTGCTGCAGCAAGGGTGCTGCCGGTGTTTGCCGTCTGCGCCGCTGCTGCCTGATCCGCCGCGCTTTTTGCATAGTCCGCGCCATACCCGCCGGAAAGCGCATCTGCGGTCGCTGCTGCCGCATCTGCACCGGCATTCGCATTGCCCACCATCCGTGTCAGTGCGTCCTTGTAGCCGCTGTCTGCCGTGGTAAAGTCAAATCCCGCGCCGCTGGCCGTGCCCATCTTGTCCAGCGTGTCGGCAATGCCCTGCGCATACTGGTCATCGTAGGCCCCCGGCATGGCGTTTTCCGCGTCCTGCAGGCGCTGCTGCGCGTCGTTCAATCTCTTGATGGTTCCCATTCTTTTCTCCTTTCCTTAAATAAAGAACAGCGGCAGGATCTTCGCTGCAATGCCTGCCACCTGCAGCGCCCCGTTCATAAAATTCTGCCACCCGTTCTGCTTTGCGCTGTAAGCGTTGTCGTACTCGTTCTTTTTGTACTGTAGGCCTTCGGTCCAGTTGGCAAGGTCGTTCTGGTACTGGCTGTAGTCCTGCTTTTCCGCGCTCTGCAGCCCGCTCAGCTGCTGCTGCAGGCCGCTCTTCTCCGTGTTGTACTGGGCCTTGCTCTGGCTGTATAGGCTGTCCAGCACATTGTCCAAGCTGTTCATCGTGCTGGCATAGGCGTTCTGTCCCGCCTGCGTACCGTAGCTGGAGCCGTAGCCGCCGGTCATGGCGGCGGCATTCGCCTGCGCATTCTGGTTTGCCAGCTTTGCCTGCCGGGTGTACTGGTTCTTGTACTGCTGGTAGGCTGCATCTGCATCCGGGTCGTAATCAAAATCGCCCATGTTTTCCAGCTTGTCCATCACATCCTTGATCTGGCCCTGATACTTGCTCTGGTAGTCTGCAGGCTTCGTTTTCTCATACTGTTCCAGGTTGTACCGTGCCGTGTTCAGGCGGTCATTGTTTCCAAACAGTCCCATTTTTTATGCTCCTTCCCCGTTCATCCGTTCTAAAAATTCTTCCGAGCAGTTCTCCCGGTCAATGTTCGTCAGCACATAGTTCAGCTGTTCCGTCAGCTGGTACAGGTAATTCCGCAGCGCACGGGCATCTTCTGCCGGCATCTCACTGCTGAAGGAAGGCAGCGCAATGCCTTCCAGTCCCGCCAAACTTGCCATTTCTACGCTCCTTCTCTCATTTCCTCGGCTGTGCCGCGCTCACGCGCCCACCGGTCGCCGCCGCCAGCGTAAAGGCCACACTGCGCAGCACCATCTGCCCGGTGCCATAGATCTTCAGCTGCAGCGTATCTGCCCGCCGGGGCACAAAGGGCAGGTTGATGCGCTGGTGGTCCTTCCCTGCTGCGCAGGTGCCCAAAGTTTCAAAGGCTCCGCCGTCATAGCTTGCAGCCACCGTTACCACCGTGTGGGCCAGCGCATCCAGCCGCACCGTCACCCGGCTGATGTACTTGTCGTCCGGTACGCTCAGGCCAATGTCTCCGCTCACCGCTTCAAACTGCAGCGCCGTTTCCTGCCCTGCTTCCTCCGTGCCGCTTTCCCGGTCAGGATCTGCGGCCCACAGTACGCTGCCGTCCCACAGGTACAGCTGCTGCCCGGTGGATACCATCTCGGTGCCTGCAGCGCTTTCCTCGTGCCACAGGCCTTTTTCCGTGTCGTATACCAAAAGCCGTCCGGCCTGCGGGCCGCCTGCTTTCTGGTGCAGGTACAGGTAATACCGCATGTCCATGCTTCCCGCCATAGCCCAGTCCACCGCAGTCAGCCCGCTGGTGTCCAGCGCAGCGGATACCTTTGTCGGCAGGCTTCCGTCCCATGCCATCACCCCGTCCGGCGAAAGATAATACAGCGTCTCTGCGATCACGCACAGGCTGTTCGCTGCGTTTGCCGCCACGCCCCGGCAGCGCACGCTGCTCATCTGGTAATCGCTGGGCTTTGTGCCGTACAGTTTGTGGATGCAGTTTTCCTTGAAGAACAGCAGGTATCCCAGACAGCTTGCAGCGCCGGTAAATGCGCCGTCACTGCCTACGCTCACGGCATAGCTGTCCGCTGCAATGCCCTGATAGCTGTACCAGTTGGTCGGGTCGCCCAGAGCACAGGCGTAAATGGTGTTTTCCTTCCGGCTGCATCCCCACACCCGGTTTCCCTGTTCCGTCACAAAGTCCAGTTCCGGCACCCGCCGCTCCACCTTCACCGGTGCGGCCGCTGCGTCGTTCTCGGTCACGGTGCCGTCAGCGCTCTTCCATGTCACACTGGTCTCCGTCACGGTCCAGCTGCCGTAATACCGGTCGCTGTCCTCGGCCCGTGTCAGCACTGCCACCATCTCATCGCCGTCCATGGTCTGGATCATCACCTCACCGTTCAGTCCTTTTGCCACTGCGTTGCACACTGCGTCCGGCATCCCGCTTATGGTCACAGTGTCCCCCTCCCGGATCACTCCGCCGATCCCCGGACACCGGATCTTCACCGCGCTCAGCAGCACTTCCACCCACTTTTTGTTTTTTGCACTGTAGCGTAGCAGCACCGCATTGCTGTCATAGGCTTCGTCGCTGTCACTTTTCAAAAACAGCTGTCCGTCCTCCGGCTCTTTCGGTTCGGTCTTGCCTGCGCCTGCCGGGGTGTATGTCCGGCCTTCGGCATCGCAGGGGGTCACGGTCACGCTTTTCCCGCCCATCTCCCACTGTGCGCCAAGGCGCGTCAGTTCGCCGGTGCCCGTGTCAAAAGCCACCTTGTCAGGCCAGATCAGCACTTTTGTGCCCATGCCCGCCATGGCCTTGCGGTCATCGGTCAGCACGTTCTCCAGCACCACCGCACCGGTACGTACTTCTTCGTCCGGGGTGTATTCCAGCGTCTTTCCGCGGCAGATCAGCAGCCCATTCAGGTGGTACATTCCGTTCACACCCTGTACCGTCCGCACATTCCTGCGCATTTTCCGCGTCTGCAGCGCCGGGTATCCCCGGCTGGAAAAATTCATTTCCCCGCTGAACTCTGCCTCGCTGCAGCCGTATCCTTCATTCAGCCCGCCAAAGGCCCGCAGCATCTGGCGGCTCGTCTGCAGCACGTTCAGGTTCGTTCCATCCATCATCCCTCAGTACCTCCACTGCGCACCAGCGGCCGGTGCGTACCGCTTCCGCATCCATACGGCAAATTCCTGCAGGTAGTCGCTGTACACCTGCAGCTCATTCATGGCCCGTGCTGTCTCGCCCAGCGCCAGATCCATCTGCGCACACAGCCAGTGCACATACAAAGGGCAAAAGGCTTCCGGTGCCAGCAGCACCGTTTCGTATTCCAATCCTTCGTTCCAGTTCACATCCGCACCCACAGCATCAAAGTCCGCCGTCCGGCTGCGCTGCACAATGCTCGTGCGCATCCGGGCATCGCACTGGTGCAGCCAGCTCTGTTTCAGGCTGTCCGTAAACTGGTTGTTCGGCCGCAGTTCATCGGCCTGTTCTATCGCCTGTCCGGCTGTCATCTTATCAAGTCTCCTTTCCGGTCAGCTCCTGCTGCGCAGGTCACGGCTCCCTGCGTTCTTCCTGCCGCAGCCAGCAGTCGCCTCTGCTGCAAAAACACCCGGCACAGCCATGTGCCGCTGTACCGGGTGTC
>UMLE01012531.1_pt1 | contig 16354 bp, 10 predicted proteins | sample 1966461 | NCBI WGS metagenome assembly UMLE01 (sample SAMEA4836196, study PRJEB28245) | human gut metagenome | biome: gut microbiome; material: fecal sample | place: Denmark | collected 2008 | reverse complement strand
AGCGGGAAGAAGCCAAAGCCGCTGTGGAGGCAGCACCCCGCAAGGAGCGCAAAGCTACGCAGGAAAAGTTCGACAAGGAGCTGGAAGCCCTCAACGAGAAGCTGACCGTTGCCAAGGAGGCTGTCTGGCTCACCGAAAAGTTTGGCGAGGGCGTTTATCAGGATATCCCCGGTCTGTGCAAGGTGGCCAGCCGAGATACCATCCTCAACGAAAAAGGCGCATCCCTGACGCCCGGTGCCTATGTGGGCGTTGCACCCGTGGAGGACGACGGTGTGGATTTTGCCCAGCGGATGAAGGAAATCCACAAGGAACTGCTGGAATTGCAGGCAGAGTCCAACCGCCTGATGGAAACCATCTCGAAGAATCTGGAGGAGATGGGGGTATGATGTGGGAAATTGCAAAGTTAGGGGATATATCAAAAAATATTCAGACAGGACCGTTCGGGTCACAGTTGCATCAATCGGATTATTCGGAATGTGGAATACCAGTTGTAATGCCGAAGGATTTGGTTGGTGGAAAGATTTCAGAAGAGTCGATTGCGAGAGTTGATAAAACACATGTTGAGCGTTTATGCCGCCATAAAATTGAAGTAGGAGATATTTTGTATTCGAGAAGAGGTGATGTTGGACGCTGTGCTCATGTAACTAAAAAAGAAGAGGGATGGCTATGCGGGACAGGATGTTTGAGAGTAACTATTGATTCCGAAAAAGCGGATTCTCGTTTTGTTTTTTTTCAATTGCAACATCCCGATACGGTTGGATGGGTTGAAAAACACGCAGTTGGTGCAACAATGCTGAATCTTAATACCACAATTTTGAGTTCGGTTCCGATTCGTCTACCTACACTGGAAATTCAAAAAAGAATTGCTGATATCCTCTCTGCCTATGATGACCTGATTGAAAACAACCAGAAACAAATCAAATTGCTGGAAGAAGCAGCCCAGCGGCTTTATAAAGAGTGGTTTGTGGATTTGCGCTTTCCGGGGCATGAAAACACGAAAATTGTGGATGGCGTGCCGGAGGGGTGGAGCAGGACAAATATCAATGAAATATTGACATTTCATCGAGGATATGATTTGACAAAAAACGAGATGAAAGCTGGACGATATCCAGTTGTTGGCTCAACTACGGTGATTGGATATCATAACGAATTTAAGATTAAGGGGCCGGGCATTGTAACGGGTCATTCTGGAAGCTTGGGTAAGTATCAATTTATTTGGGATAATTTCTGGCCGCATAATACATCGCTTTACATAAGCGATTACAAGGATCATAATATTTTCTTTGTTTACAGCTTGCTACAAACAGTGGACTTTGCATCGCTAAATAATGGGGGAGCCATTCCGACATTGAATCGAAACGTGCTTTCTAATATTGAAGTAATTGAGCCGACAGACGAATTGCAAGAGATGTTTGCAAAGATTGCAGAAGCGCAATATCGGAAAATCAGAAATTTGGAAAAACAAAATAACCAATTAAAGATGGCAAGAGATGTACTGTTGCCTAAATTGATGAGCGGGGAAGTGGAGGTGTAATATAGATGGATGCGTATTTCGGTGTCGATTTTTATGGAAATGGCGAAGTTGTTAATCTGGGAGAATTAAAAAAGTGCGAGATAGTTTTTGACGATTATGATAATTGGAAAAGCTACACAGATATAAATAAAGTTATAGAACTTTATAATGTGAAAAAATATATCGACACTGGAATACGACTTGAGGACTGGACAAATCCTCAATATACAGATTATCAAAATAAGGCTAATCAGGTGTTCGGAGTTGTTGGCTGCTTCCTTAATTCAAAAGATATAAATGAGTTGGCAACATTATATAACGAAACTAATATAATGTACCGTCAAGATTTTGTTGAACTGGTTTGCAAGATAGGATTGTACAAAAAGTTTGATGATTTGCAATTTGCTGAATTTCTGGAAAAGGCTAATATTAGAATTGATCGAATACTGAGAGAAAAAGATATTGTATATAAATTTGGGAAGGTTGTGCGTGAATACATTTTAAAGGATGCAGAGAATGCAGAATTCTTTGTCAATAAGTTTTTGGAACGTTCTGAGGACAAAGAACTGTATTACATTCCAAAAGAATTGACAGTAGAAGATAAGGAAGGGTTAGTTCAAAGGTACATCGAATTGGATTCTCCTAATATGAATTATTTGACTGTGATTATGCAAGAAGAGAATCCGGACAAGCTTAAACTTAGCGAAATGACACGCTTTAAAGCATATAAAAAACTAGAAATCATGCGAAAAAAACTTTTTGAAACTGGCCTATCGTTTAGAACAGGAGTAGGAATCGGCTTTAAACCGATGGATGGTACCGGAAAGATAGAAAATGAATCAGAAGATCAGAATGAACTAAAAGTTTCATATGACAGTAAATGGATACTAGATAATCTTGATTATGCAACGCTTCTTAATAATTTCTACTGGTTTGAATTTGCTGATTTTTTTAACAGATGCCTATTGGTTTCGCAACCCTCTGAGTATGGTCTTGAAAACTTTTTGTTTGGAACAAGAGGATTGAGAGAGTACCAAGTCGGAACAAGTTTTCGTATAAAAAACACTATGGCATTTCTTCAAATGACAGGGTATTATAACATTTTGTGCCAGCGAGAAATAGAAATAGAAGATATTTATAAATGGTTTTTTGAAACATACCTAAAAGATGAGTTTAATGTGGAGGGGTTTGTTTATGAGAAAGTGAGGAGGGATGCGCCATTTGGGGAAAGAAACAGACTGATTTCTAGTAAAATAGATCATGTTTTAAAGCAATTTGATTTATACAGTAAATATGGAGCAATTGATAGAGATTATCTGGAGTTCTCATCTCAAAGCGTTGAGTTTTCACAAGTTGCAAGTCTAAGCACACAAAAGTATGCCTATTGTAATGATGAAAATATTAGATCGGAATATATAAGTATCTTTTCATCACAATCACTTTTAACTTACGTGGAAAGAATAGGAAAGGCCTATGATTCTTTCTTTAAACTTCTAGAGAATGAAACTGTATATTATAATGATTTTAAAACTATTCAGAAAGAAAAAATCGACTTCTTATTAAGTCAAGGTACTATAAGAATAGATGAAGCTGGGGAAATTGAACTGAAGTATGATAGATTGAGAATGTTGATTCAACTTTATAGATATGAATATCTTTGCTTGGCCTATGAAAAAACAGAAAATGATCCATTGAAGGATGCACTGAAAAATAATAAGTTGCTGGTAGAGAATACATTGTTCTCACGACCAGAACAAGATTATCTTGATTATTTACTTAATAAACATAAATTTTCAAATGGACTAGATTTGAGAAATAAATATATTCACTCGACTAATTCATTAGATGAAAAGGTACATAGAGATGATTATATGCGATTCTTAATTGTGATGGCAATTATAATCATTAAAATCAATGAAGAATTCTGCTTAAAAGAAAAGTTGAAAAAATGAGGTGATCCTATGAGCCGCGAATACTCCGAAAATGTCCTTGTCCAGAACAGCGCAGGCAATTTGCTGCAAAATGTTCTGGGCTGGGAGGTCGTGCTGGCTTACAACTCCGAAAAGCTGGGGCCGGACGGGACGTTGGGCCGCACCAGCTATAGGGAAGTGCTGCTGACCCGGTATTTTCGGCAGGCGCTTTTGCGGCTGAACCCGTGGCTCACCCCGAACCAGCTGGACGAGGTGCAGAAGAAATTCACGGCACACGTTTCCACCGCATCCCTGATGCAGATCAATGAGGAAAAGTATTTTCTGCTGCGGGATGGCATCCCGGTGACGGTCAAGCGGCCGGATGGCCGCACCGAAATCCGAAGCGCGGCGGTGATCGACTTCAAAAACCCGGAAAACAATCATTTCCTCGCCGTAAAAGAAATGAAGATCCACTCGCAACTGTACCGCCGCAGAACGGACATTGTGGGCTTTGTCAATGGCATTCCGCTGCTGTTCATCGAGCTGAAAAAGCCCACCGTGGATGTGCAGAACGCCTACATAGACAATTATCGGGACTACCTCGATACCATTCCGCAGTTGTTCTACTATAATGCCTTTCTTATGCTGTCCAATGGATTGGAAGCCAAGGTGGGTACGCTTGGCAGCAAGTACGAGTTTTTCCACGAGTGGAAGCGTCTGAAGGAAAGCGATGCAGGCAGCGTGGAACTGGAAACCATGCTGCGGGGCATCTGCGAGAAAAAGACCTTCCTCGATCTGCTGGAAAACTTCATCCTTTACGACCATTCCGGTGGGCGCACCACCAAGATTCTGGCCCGCAACCACCAGTATCTCGGCGTCAACGAGGCCGTCAGTGCTTACGAGAACCGCAAGCTGAAAGACGGCAGGCTGGGTGTGTTCTGGCACACGCAGGGGTCAGGTAAAAGCTACTCTATGGTCTTTCTGGCGCAGAAGATCCGGCGTAAGTTTGCAGGCTCGCCCACCATTGTGGTGCTGACCGACCGTGACGAGCTGAACCGGCAGATCAGCGATACCTTTGAAAACTGCGGTCTGCTGGGCAAAACCAAGGCTTCACAGTTCATTGCATCCAGCGGTACAGACCTTGTGAAAAAGCTGCAGGGCAACCCCAGCTTTGTGTTTACCCTGATCCAGAAGTTCAATCTGCCCAAGGAGCCGCCCATCTACCCGGATCACGACATTCTGATTTTGTCGGATGAAGCCCACCGTAGCCAGTACGGCATTTTTGCAGACAACATGATGCACCTGCTGCCCACGGCGTCCCGCATCGGCTTTACCGGTACGCCGCTGCTGGCAGATGACCATATCACCGAGCGCACCTTTGGCGGGTATCTGTCGGTGTATGACTTCAAGCGGGCGGTGGAGGACGGCGCAACGGTGCCGCTGTACTATGAGAACCGTGCGGATAAGATCGCCCAGTTGGACAAGCCGGAGATTACCGGGCGGATCCTGGATGCCATTGAAGCAGCCGACCTTGATCCCTCGCAGGAGGAAAAGCTGGAACGCGAGTTTGCAAAGGAAATCCATATTCTCACCGCAGATGAACGGCTGCGTTCCATTGCAAAGGACTTTGTGGAGCATTACTCTGACCTTTGGACCAGCGGCAAGGCGATGTTCGTCTGCCTGAATAAGGTCACCTGTGTGCGGATGTACAACTATGTGCAGGAATGCTGGCAGGCAAAGATCAGGGAGCTGGAAGCCCGGCAGGGCACAGCGACCCAGCAGGAAGCGCAGGAGCTTGCCCGTAAACTGGCATGGATGAAAGAAACCGAAATGGCAGTGGTAATCAGTCAGGAGCAGAACGAGGTGCAGACCTTCAAAAAGTGGGGGCTGGATATTCTGCCGCACCGTGCCAAAATGGAAAAGCGGGAGCTGGATAAAGAATTCAAGGACAGCAAGAATCCGTTCCGGGTGGTGTTCGTCTGTGCCATGTGGCTGACGGGCTTTGATGTAAAGTGTCTGTCCTGTCTGTATCTGGACAAGCCGTTGAAAGCCCATACCCTGATGCAGACTATTGCTCGTGCAAACCGTGTTTCGGAGGGCAAGAGCAACGGCCTGATCGTGGACTATATTGGTATCGTAAAGGCGCTGCGCAAGGCTCTGGCAGATTATACGGTAAGCAAGAACAGCCCGGCGGGCATTGACCCAACGGTGGACAAAACGGAGCTGATTCAGCGTATTTGCACGGTCATCGGAAAAACGGACGGCTTTCTGGCAGAACGCGGGTTCCGGCTGCAGGAACTGGTGGATGCACAGGACTTTGAGAAGATGAGCCTTGTACAGGATGCAGTCAACGCGATGTGCGAGACGTTGGAAACCAAGAAAACCTTCCAGACCTATGCGTCTGAACTGGCGCGGCTGTTCCGCTACGCAGACCGTGACGATGTGGACGATACCGTGCGTGCCCGGAAAAACGCAATTCTCGCCATCTACGAGGGCTTGCAGCAGAAGCGGAAACACGCAGATAACACGGATCTTATGGTGCAGATCAACGGTATCGTCAACGAGTACATTCATGTGGAAAAGCCAGATCAGGAGGCTGTACCATCCCGGCAGTTTGACATCAGCAAAATTGACTTTGACCTGTTGAGCCGGGAGTTCGCCCACACCCGGCGGAAGAACCTTTTGCTGCGCGATCTGGATGAACTGGTAAACCAGCAACTGGCGAAAATGCTGTTTGCAAACCCGCAGCGCATTGATTATTATGACCGCTATCAGGAGATCATCGATGCCTACAATGCGGAGCAGAACCGGGCAACCATTGAAAAAACCTTCATGGATCTGATGGAACTTGCCAGTTCACTGGACACGGAGCAGCAGCGCTATGTGCGTGAGGGCTTTTCCAGCGATGAGGAGCTTTCGGTGTACGATTTGCTGTTTTCGGAGAACCTCACGAAGCAGGAAATTGAAACGATCAAGAAGGTGTCCGTGGACTTGCTGACAAAAATCAAACAGCAGATCGCTAAACTTGACCATTGGACGGACAAACAGGAAACCAAGGCGATTGTGGATAATCTGATTCGCAATACCCTTTGGCAAGAACTTCCCAATAGCTATGATGTAAGCGATATCCAGACCTACCAGAAGAAAATCTACGAGTATGTATATATGCGCTACCCGGAAGTAGCATAACGCAAAAATCACCCCAGAGAGAACGCACAAGAGGCTATTCTCTCTGGGGTGATTGCGTATCAAATCATCTGAAAATGCCGCAGCGCCTCTACGATTGCATCCTCTTTTTCCTTCGGACACTTAGGAGGAGAAAGTTTGAAAAAACAGACGGGCGGGTGTGAAGGCGGGTAAATCGACATGGAAAAGATCAAAGCGGATGCTTCCCGAAAAACTGCTGGGCAATTCCATCCAGCTGTGCGGTGATTTGCCGAAAATCCTGATTCAGATCCAAGGTGCGTGCACCGATCTGATTGCCGCCTAAGTTGAAGAGACAATTCGGCGTGATGGCTTCCTGCGTTTTGGCGTAGACTAGCAGCCCGGAAACGTTTCCAGTATGGGCAGCATCCTGATTTTTAACGTAGGTGTAGATCTGGTAGAGGTTGGCAGAATGCAGGGTCTCTTTATTAAACTGCTGCTGCAATGTCTGGCTGTAATACTTGGCATCCAGAATGAGAACTTTTTCGCGAAAACGCAGAAAAATATCGGTTTGCATGGCAGGGAGAAACCGCAGCATGGCAGCATCGTGCTCTCCCACAAGATCCCATTTGACCTGCGCAGCCTTGACCTCAGTAAGGTAGGGATGATTTTGTCGGTAATACTCCAGAATAAAGCGTTCGTACAGCTTTGCCATGCGTTCATCCGAAAATGCTGTCATTTTATAGCTGCCGTTTTCGGTGGTCTGCAGCATATCGTGCAGCACGAAATAGCAGAGATTCAACAGCATCTCGTAATTCTGGTTGCTCCGCTGATAATGTAACTGCTTCCATGGGATTTGAGAGGGAAGCAGTGCAGAAACCGTGTCCAGAAACAGAAGCGCTTTCTTCAATTCCACTTTGCGCTCAGTAGAAACATTCTTATCCCGAAGCAGCACATGCAGGGTGGTTTTCAGAATCTGGTTATACAGGTTATCCTCGGAAAGCTCGTCAAAGGTACAGGCGACCTGTGGCTTGTGCTGGATACGGGTCTTAATGGTCTGCGGAAGATCCAGCTTTCCACGCAAAACTGACCGGGTCTCGCTTCGGGAAACATATTCTCGATAGAGCCCCTGCTTCAGCTGCCGGGAAACACCCTTTGCAAGGATGGCAGCAAACAAATCGTCGATACGCTCAAACTTTTCCGAGGCGATGCACTGATAATCCTGCTGCTGCAGCACCTGATAGGCGTAGGAGAGCATGTAGTAGATGTTCTGGATAAAGATCCCTTTGTCAGTCGTCATTGAAAACACCACGCAGATTCTTTTCCCAACGGTGCAGTTTGTCGGGCGCGTCGAACCAGTATTCTGCCAGCGTAGGCAGAAGGTCAAACTCCACCACAGAGCACATCCAGTCAGTGGTGCAGGCGGCAGGGTCGGCCAGACAAAAGTAACTGTGTCCAACACGAAATCCGGGACCGAGGGAGGCATCTGTGGTAATTTCCCGGTTCAATGCCTTGATCTGTTCCACCAGAGCATTGAAGGTTTCATTGTCAAGCGCAGATTGATATTTCTGGAATCCATCGGAGGTGAACGCCGGTTCGATCTCGAAGAAACTGAAGCGTCTGCGCAGCGCATAGTCGATCATGGCCAGGCTGCGGTCGGCAGTATTCATCATACCGATAATGTACAAATTTTCCGGGACATAGAAGGGCATCCCGTTATAGGCCAGTGTGATCTTTTCGCCCCGATGGTCGCTTTCAATCAGCATCATCAGCTCGCCGAAGATCTTGCTCAGGTTGCCCCGGTTGATCTCATCGATCAGGAAAAAGTATTCTCGGTCGGGGTCGTTGGAAGCCTTCTGGCAGAAGCGGTAAAATACACCCTCTGTCAGCTTGAAGCCGGAGCCGTCCGGCCGGTAGCCCAGCATGATATCCTCGTAGGAGTAATTCTGGTGGAACTGAACAAACTCAACCCGGGAGGAATCAGCTTGACCCATTATAGAGTACGCCAGCCGTTTGGCAGCATAGGTCTTTCCAACGCCGGGTGCACCTTGCAGAATGATATTTTTCTTGTGGCGTAGCAAAGAAACCAACACTTCATAGCGTTGCTCACTCAGAAAAACATCGTGCAGAAAATCAACTCTGGTGTAGCTGTCGGCAGATGCCTGCCGGACGGGAGCAGGGTTTTCATCCCGGATCAGATCCAGAATAAAGTTGTACTCACCCTCCGAGAGCTTGAACAGGCTTCCGTTCGGCTGTACGAAGAACTCCATTTTCTCCAGCTCAGGGAAAGCCTTCAGTACAGCATAGTCAATGGGGGAAGTCAGGCTCTCGGTCTTTTCAAAATAAATCTCTTTGCCGTTGCTTTCCTGTGTGATCTTGGCCAGAGCTACCACTCGCTTTACCGGATTGGCCTCATAGCCGATCACTAGATCCCCGGCTTTTGCATCGAGGAAATTCTGGAAAATCCTGCGCTTGTTCCCGTTGTCATTGTACAGCGTATAGGTCTGCTCTTCGCCGACCCGCAGACTGGAATAACTCCAGATCTTAGGATTGGCAGTCAGCCACCAGTAGTGGCGTGAAGGTGCTTCACAGGCGGCAGCGGCAGCCGGTACTTTCGAGAGGTCGGCTTTTTTCAGAGCCTGTAAAAGCTCATCTCGCAAGCGCCAGATGTAAGTGCCATCCGCCTTTGTGCTTTTGCCCACATATAAAATGGGCCACCAACGCATATTTTCGCTGTCGCGGGGCATGCAGCGGCAGCCAGTCTTTTCTGCCACCCGCTGTGCAAGATGGTAGGAGTTGGAGATGTAGAAGTTGCTGGTTTCACCGTATTTAATGGCAAGCTGTTTGCAGGTGGCCTGCCCGCCGTAATCCAGCATACATTTCATCACCCGCAAAGCCTCCGAGGTAAAAACCGAGGTGTCTTGCAGCAAAGCACTCCACTGTGCGGTTGTAATGCCCGGATCATACTCACTTTCAGCAGGAAACCATCCGGCCTGCACCTGTGATGTCTTTTGTTCGGCAAGGTAGAAACGGCTCAGATAAAAGCCCAGATCAATGGCAGCGATATTCCAGTGTGTGTCTGGCCAGTATTTTCCGGCAGGGGCTGCTTCAATGGCACTGCGGATCATCTGGGTGATGGCAGCATTTTGGCTCAGTGCCACCCGCAGCTCATCATAAAGGCGGTAGCTGTTTAGCAGCGATTCTACGGAACCATCCCGCTTGGGCGGAGCATCGAAGTTCAGCGCATCCGAGATGTCACGGGCAACGGAATAGCGGTAGATATAATATTGATCCGGATACCGGAGCCACAGATAGACGCTGATGGCACTGGTGTTCTGGTAGTGGTTATTCCAACTGCCGTCGTTGTATTTTGTGCGTATTTCTTCGGTGGCAGCCTGAAATGCAATAATGCGCTGGGAAAGTTCGGTGGATTCATCAAACAAGCTGCGGAACATTGCGCGTGTTGCTTCACAGTCCGCTGCTGCGAAATTCAGGATCATCGCACGGGGATAGGCATAGCCGGTATCCAGAAGCGAAAAGACCTTTGCAGTGGCTTCCTTGAACATTTCACCAAAATCTGCCGCGTCAATATTCCAATGGTCGTGGAAATGCTGCGCGGCTTCCCATTTGAAATCTTCAACATGAGGCCAATGCTTCGGGAAATAGGTCTGGTATCCGCCCAAAACAGGCTCCAGTTTTGCAAGATCGATCATGACGGCTCCCTCCGAAATCAAAAAGTCTTTAAGATATTGTACCACGATAAAAATAGAAACACCATATTCCAACAAAAGAAAATGCCCGCCTGAAAATCAGACGGACATACTGTAAATCAAATCATCTGAAAATGCTTTAATGCTTCCACAATCGCATCCTCTTTTTCCTTCGGACACTTGGGCTGCTTTGCATTTTCATTTTTCGCTTTATTGTAATTCTCTCGCTCGATGATGCTGTACTTCTGCTTCACCTGTGCGATATAGAGATTGGAAACCTTTAACTGATGGTGTTTCCACACATAATCCCGAATCTCGTTGTAAGTCGCCTTGCTTTCTGCAGCGGTCACATCCAACTCGTCCATGCTGACGTCCACTTCGATGTGTCGCTCGACATTGAGTTTGGTCAAAAGGAGAACCGCTTCGCAATGCCGTGTTCTTGGAAATAGATCCACCGGCTGCACCTTCTCTGCGTGATATCCATTTTGTTCCAGCCATGCAGCATCTCTTGCGGCGGTGGCGGGGTTGCAGCTGACGTAGACCACCCGGCGGGGAGACATGCGCACGACAGCGGAAAGGGTGGCTTCGTCGCAGCCCTTGCGGGGCGGGTCCAGCATTACGATGTCCGGGTGAAGGCCCTCAGCGGCAAGGCGGGTGGCGGCCTGACCGGCATCTGCGCAGAAAAATCGGCTCTTTGCGGCCACATCTGCACCCATGCGGGCAGCGTTAGCCTTGGCACTTTCAATGGCTTCCGGTACGATCTCCACACCGATCAGCTCACGGCAGTGCGCTGCCATGGAAAGACCAATGGTGCCCATGCCGCAGTAGAGGTCCAGCAGCAGGTCGTCCGGGGTAAGCTGAGCATACTGGGCGGCAATGCCGTAAAGCTGCTCGGCAGCAAGGGTATTGACCTGATAGAAGGAAAGCGGGCCAAGCTGCACCGGAACACCGCACAGGGTGTCTTCAATATACCCCTGCCCATACAGGGTGTGGGTCTCGGTGCCAAGGATCACGTTGGTGTTTTTAGCATTTACGTTCAGCAGGATCGTGGTGATCTCTGCAAATTGAGCTTTCAGCCGGGTGCAAAGCTCTTCAGCGGAGGGCAGCTTGGCACGGGTGCAGACAAGGCAGACCATGATCTGGCCACTGTGAGCGCCGCGCCGCAGAAAGATATGACGCACAAGGCCCCTGCCGGTCTCCTCGCTGTACGGCTGGATGCCCTTTTCTGCAAAAAAAGCGCACAATGCGTTGCCGATCTCATTCAGCACACCGGGCTGCAGGCGGCAGTCCGGGCAGGGGACGATGCGGTGGGTACGCCCGGCGTAGAAGCCGATACAGGGCTTACCACTTTTGTCCACGCCCACCGGGAACTGCACCTTATTGCGGTAGCGGTTCACTTCCGGCGAACCCACAATGGGCAGCACAGGCACATCCAATCCTCCGATGCGGGCAAAGGCATCTGCAACATTCTCCTGCTTAGCGCGCAGCTCGGCAGCATAGTCCAGATGCCGCAGGCTGCAGCCGCCGCAGGGGCCTGCCACGGCACAATCCACCGGGATACGGTCCGGCGAAGGAGTGAGCACCTCGTCCAGAATACCGAAGGCGTAGCGCTTGCAGTCCTTAACGATGCGCACCCGGGCTTCGTCGCCGGGGGCGGCACCGGGAATAAACACGGTCTCACCGTCGGGGCTGTGTGCTACGCCGCTGCCATCGCTGGAAAGACGCTCTACGCGCAGGGTGAGAACTTGATTTTTCTGTAAGGGCATGAAGGGTCTCCTTTACTGGTGGTCGGGGCCGTCGGCGGGAGCATCAGCCTGCGCCGCAAAATACTTGCTGGGCGGCACGCCCTTGGCGCGCTTGAATACCCGCGAGAAATAGAACTGGTCAAAGAAGCCTACCGACACCGCGACCTCGGCAATGGAAAGGTTGCCTGCGCGCAGCAGCTTGCAGGCTTCGTTGATGCGGTATTCGGTAAGATAATCGATGGGGCTTTTGCCTACGTTCAGCATGAACACGCGGTACAGGTGACTGCGGGAGACACCTACGCTTTTTGCCACATCATCAATGGAAATATCGTGTGAATAATTGAACTGGATGTACTTGATGGCGTTGAGCACATACTGGCTGGAAGAGGAAGCCGTGTGCGGTTTGCCAGCGCTGGTCTCCTTCATCAGAGAAGCGATGAAGAGATAAAGGTAGCCCACCATGGCGGCTTCATCCTGCGGCTGCAGCCCGCGGGAGGAATAAATGTTGGCCAGAGCGGCACGCATCCCATCGGGGTCGTGGGTGTGATGCACCGGCGAGTCGTCGGTGAAGGGGAGCTGCGCGGCCAGTTTGTGGGCACACGCACCGTTGAAGCCTACCCAGCTGTACTCCCAAGGCTGCTGCTCATCGGCAGTATACCGGATCAGCTGGCTTGGCCGGGCAAAAAACAGCTGACCCTGGCTCACTTCCCAGGTGCGCCCGCCCACCTCGAATACGCCCTTGCCGGAAAGTACCAGATGGATCAGGTAATGGTCGCGGATACCCGGCCCCCATGTTTGGCCCGGAGCACAGCGTTCGATGCCGCAATTGAAGATGGAAAGCTCAATATTATTGGTATAATTTTGTTTGAAGGATTGCTTATATACATCTGCCATAGCCGCGTTTCCTCCGCTCTGTCACGTTGCGGGCAGCTTTGTGCCCGATCTTTGGTATAGTATACCACACATCTGCCCGCAAATTCAACAAAAGTACATCTTATTCTTTGAACTGGGTGCCAAAATTCGCGTTTTTTCAGCGTTGGAAATTGAAAAAAGCGGTTGGATGCATTACAATAGACGTAACAAACCCATCTATCCCAAAGCAGCATATTGAGGGAGGAATCGTTATGGCAAACAGTGCGCAGCTCCGAAATGAAATCGCGGCGGGCAAATGGGACGATAAGCTCCGGGCACTGTATGGCGATGCGGCGCAGGAGATCTGCCGGCAGCGGGCACGCTACTGTGCTGCGCTGGAACAGTTTGAGCTGTACTTTGGGCCGGGCAGGCAGGTGCAGGTTTATTCGGCACCGGGCCGCGCAGAGCTGGGCGGCAACCACACCGACCACCAGCACGGTTATGGCCTTGCGGCGGCTGTCACGCTGGATCTTGTGGCCGTGGCTGCGCACAATACAGACGGCTACGTGCGGGTCAAATCCCGCGGGTTCAACAAGCTGGATGTGATCGACCTGACCGTGGAGGGGCCGCAGGAAGGGGAGAGCACCCACTCGGCCAGCCTGATCCGCGGCATTGCCGAGGGCTTCCGCGCGGCAGGCAAAGCGGTGGGCGGCTTTGATGCATACACGGCCAGTGATGTGCTGCGCGGCAGCGGCCTTTCCAGTTCTGCTGCCTTTGAAATGGGCATGGCTGCCATCTGGAACGGAGAATATGGCTGCGGTCTGGCCCCGGCGGAGCTGGCAAAGATCTGTCAGTATGCGGAGAATACCTATTTTGGCAAGCCCAGCGGCCTGCTGGATCAGCTGACCAGCGCAGTGGGCGGCATTATCTTTGCGGATTTTGCAGACCCCCAGCAGCCGGTTCTGGAAAAGATCCACGCCGACGGCCTGCTGCCGCCGGGCATGAGCCTGTGCGTTACCGATACGCGCGGCAGCCACAGCGAATTGACCGGTGAGTTTGCAGCCATCCGGCAGGAGATGGAGCAGATCGCAGCGTTTCTTGGCAAAAAGGTGCTGGGACAGGTGACGGAGAGCGCATTCTGGGCAGCACTGCCTGCGCTGCGCAAAGCCTGCGGCGACCGCGCGGTGCTGCGCGCCATCCACTATTTTGAAGAGAACGCTCGCACCCTTGCCCAGAGGGACGCGCTGCAGGCCGGGCAGTTCGCTGTCTTTGCAGCGCTGGTGCTGGAAAGCGGACGCGCATCCTTTGCGCTATGCCAGAATGTCTACTGCAGCACCGATGTGCGGCATCAGGGGCTTTCGGTGGCACTGGCGCTGAGCCAGAGTATCCTGCAGGGCAGCACGGGAGCCTGGCGGATGCAGGGCGGCGGCTTTGCAGGCACCATTCAGGCGTATGTTCCCCAGAGCCTGCTGGAACGCTATCACAGCGAGATCGAGCGGGTATTCGGCAAGGGCAGCTGCTACATTCTGCGTCTGCGGGAGCAGGGGGCAGTGAAAGTGATCTGAAAACAAAAACGCATCTGCAAGATTTTGCAGATGCGTTTTTTGCTATGCTTTATACTGCTGGGAAGGTTCAGAAAACCGGTTTCGGGCCGGGAGCGGACTGAGCCTGCTCTTTCTCTTCTTCCCGGCGCTGCTGATCCGAGATATACTGCACCATGTCCCGCTCCTCGTGGGAAAAATGGAACAGGTCTGCGATGGTATCGTAGGCGCTCACCACGAAGTTGAAGCCTGTCTTTACCACATTGAACAGCAGCATGGGCACAAAGGTGAAAGAAAGTGAGATCAATCCGCCGCTAAAGAAAAGATCGTCCAGACGCAGATTGCTGAAGAAAAGATCCAGCGCATCGCCCAGCGGCCCGCCGCCGGAAATACTGCGCAGCTCTTCTTCGGAAACAGAAATGTATGAATGCGGCATCTGAAGGTTTTTCATGGAGAAAGCTCCTTTCTGACAAGATCGTTCCGGGAATGGAATCAAACTCAGGCTGCAGCGGTTCCCTCGGCCTGAGCGGCATCAAAGCTCGGCATGGGGTTCACGATCTGATCGTAGATGCTTGTAACGGTACGAATGACGTTCATGACCTGCGAATAGACATAGACACCGGCCAGACCGGCAACGCCCACAGAAGCGATACGGCTCCAGGTGTTCATCTTATCCCAGGTGTGATAGAAGGTGCCGGACAGGCTCAGACCATTCGACAGACCGGACTGCACACGGCCTGCGATGTACCGGAAGGAATAGTTGGTCATCAGCACGAACAGGTTGATTGCTGCATTCTGGCAGAATGTAGCAAACTGATCGGTGTTGAAATAAATATCGTGATTAAAGGCTGAGCCAAGGTAGATGGACTGACCGCCATCCAGATAGGTCATTTCCTCTTCGGAGATAACGGCATAGGAAGCCGGTAAAAGCATGGTATTCTGATTGGGATGATCCATGGTGGAAGAACTCCTTTCCGTAGTGGAATCTGCACAAAGGCAGACAATAATACTATCTGAATTGTAACATAACTGTGTCCAAATAACAAGAGCAGAGATGCGCAAAATCATGATACATTTGTGAACAAACTGTTACGGAAAGACGACAAAATCACGGATATCAGCCCAAAAATGCGCAATATGTCCATAATCTGGTCCTGAAAAAATGTTCTGTAGAAAAAGCAAAAGCGCCTGCACATTCCGAGTGCAGACGCTTTTATGGGGAGAAAATGATCGGGGAATTACTGTGCCCGTTCGTAGAGCACGGTCAGCTGCGCAATGTGCCCGGCCAGTGCTTCCGGCAGGGGACAGGTGAGCCGCCACTGCCAGTTGGAGCCTTGGGTGCTGGGAGTGTTGATGCGGGCCTCACTGCCCAGATGCAGCCAATCCGCCAGAGGGATCACAGCGGTATCCGATACACTGGCAAGGCAGGCACAGATCATGGCCTCGGTCAGCTCTTCCGGCTGGCAGCGCAGGTAGCGGCAGGCATAGGCCACATCCTCGGCACTGGCGTTGGTACGCCAGCCTTCGGTGGTCACATTGTCGTGGGTGCCGGTGTACACCACGCTGTTGCGGTGGTAGGTGTGGGGCAGGTAATTGCCGGATTCCCGGCTGTCAAAGGCAAACTGCATGATCTTCATGCCCGGGTAGCCGCTGGCAGAAAGCATGGCCTTGACCTCCGGAGTCAGGTAGCCAAGATCCTCGGCAATGATGCCGCCCTCGCCAAGGTTTTCGTGCATGGCGTTGATAAAATCGAGGTCAGGGCCTTTTTCCCAGTGACCGCCCGCCGCCGTTTTGTTCCCGGCGGGAATGGAGTAATAGCTCTCGAAGCCGCGGAAGTGGTCGATGCGCACCACATCGTAAATGGAGGTGGCGTGCTTCATGCGCTGCTTCCACCACGCAAAGCCGGTGGCTTTGTGCGTGGGCCAGTCATACAGGGGGT
>UMLE01015870.1_pt1 | contig 17028 bp, 10 predicted proteins | sample 1966461 | NCBI WGS metagenome assembly UMLE01 (sample SAMEA4836196, study PRJEB28245) | human gut metagenome | biome: gut microbiome; material: fecal sample | place: Denmark | collected 2008 | reverse complement strand
TGGAGTTCTCCGGCAAGGAGCTGGTGCGCGGCGAGCCCGATGCATCTTCCTTCCCTTCCGGCGGTCTGCGCGCCACCTGCGAGGCCCGCGGCTACACTGCATGGGACCCCACCAGCTACGCATTCGTGAAGGATGACGTGCTGTGCATCCCCACCGCATTCGTCAGCTACACCGGCGAGGCTCTGGATAAGAAGACCCCCCTGCTGCGTTCCATGAACGCACTGTCCAATCAGGCAGTTCGCATCCTGAAGCTGTTCGGCAAGGATGTGGATTACGTCTCCACCACCGTCGGCCCCGAGCAGGAGTACTTCCTTATTAAGAAGGAAGATTACGAAGCCCGTCAGGATCTGATCCTCACCGGCCGCACCCTGTTCGGTGCCCCCTCTGCCAAGGGTCAGGAGCTGGAAGAGCACTACTTCGGTGTCATTCGTCCCGAGGTCTCCGAGTTTATGAAGGAGTTGGACGAAGAGCTGTGGAAGCTGGGCATTCCCGCCAAGACCAAGCACAACGAAGTTGCTCCCTGCCAGCATGAGCTGGCTCCCATCTTCGACACCACCAACGTTGCCATCGACCACAACCTGCTGACGATGGAGATGATGAAGAAGATCGCTCCCAAATACGGTCTGGTCTGCCTGCAGCATGAGAAGCCTTTTGAGGGCGTGAACGGCAGCGGCAAGCATAACAACTGGTCCATGTCCACCACCCACGAGAATCTGCTCGACCCGGGCGACACCCCCATGGAGAACCTGCAGTTCCTGGTGTTCCTGGCTGCTGTCATCAAGGCTGTTGACGAGTACGCCGATCTGCTGCGCACCTCCGTTGCCACTCCCGGCAACGATCACCGTCTGGGTGCCAACGAGGCACCTCCGGCTATCATTTCCATCTTCGTGGGCGAAGAGCTGGAAGCTGTCATCGATGCTATCGCATCCGATTCCCCCTATGCCGGCCCCGTCAAGATGAAGATGGATCTGGGCGTTGATGTCCTGCCCAAGTTCAGCAAGGATACCACCGACCGCAACCGTACCTCTCCCTTTGCCTTCACCGGCAACAAGTTCGAGTTCCGTATGCCCGGTTCCGCTGAGAACCTGAGTGATGCCAACACCATCCTGAACACCGCCGTCGCAAAGGAACTGAAGGGCTACGCCGACGAGCTGGAGAGCGCTGAAGACTTTACCAGCGCCGTGATCGCTCTGGTCAAGCGCACCATCCGCGACCACCGCCGCGTCATCTTCAACGGCAACGGCTACACTGCCGAGTGGGAAGAGGAAGCCGCAAAGCGCGGTCTGCCCAACAAGAAGAACACCCCCGCTGCTCTGCCTGCCCTGATCGAGCCCAAGAACATTGCCCTGATGGAAGAGTTCGGCGTGCTGACCAAGGTAGAGATGGAGAGCCGCTACGAGGTGGAGATGGAGCACTACTCCAAGATCATCAACATCGAGGCTCTGACCATGCTGGAAATGGCCCGCAAGCAGCTGCTGCCTGCCGTCAACTCCTACATGAGCGAGCTTGCCAATACCGCAGCATCCAAGCTGGCCGTCAGCGAGAACATCAGCGTGCGCAGTGAGACCAAGACCCTGACCAAGCTCTCTGCTGATGCCGATGCTATGAGCGACGCTGTCGATACCCTGCAGGATGCAGTGGATGCTTCCAAGGCATTGCCCACCGAGGCAGAAAAGGCCGTTGCTTTCCACGACAACGTGCTGCCTGCAATGGATGCTCTGCGTGCCGCTGCGGACGACGCCGAGACCATCTGCGGTGAGGATTATTGGCCTCTGCCCAGCTACAGCAAGATGCTCTACTACGTCTGATCTTTCATCAGCGTAACAGCAGAATAGCATCCGTAGGCTGCGGAATTTAAAATTGCCATTCTCCTTTTCCTATTTCTTACACCAGCCTAAAGACCTGCTCCCATTCTGAGGGCAGGCCTTTAGGCGTTTTATTTGAAAGGGAAACCATTATGAGCTATTCGACCCAACAGGACATCCTTGATTTTGTGGAGGACAACAACGTCAAATTTGTGCGCTTTGCCTTCTGCGATATCTTTGGCACTCAGAAGAACATTGCTGTGCTGGCAAACGATCTGCCCAAAGCTCTGGAAGACGGTGTCTGCTTCGACGGCAGCTCCATTGCCGGCTTCATGAAGGTGGAGGAAAGCGACCTTGTGCTGCGGCCGGATCTTTCCACCGTGACCATTCTCCCCTGGCGGCCTACCGAGGGCCGGGTGATGCAGTTTTTCTGTGATGTGGAAAAGCCGGACGGCCAGCCCTTTGGCGGCAACTGCCGCGGCTTTCTGCGCAGCGTGAATCGCAAATTCAAAAAGCTGGGCATCACTTGCAATGTGGGCGCAGAGTGTGAGTTCTACCTGTTCGAGAATGATGACCGGGGCCGCCCCACCCGTATCCCCATCGACTTTGGCGGCTACTTTGACGTGGCCCCGCTGGATGCAGGCGAGAACCTCCGCCGGGACATCTGCCTGACCATGGAGCAGATGGGCATGAGCCCTCAGCACAGCCATCACGAAAGCGGCAACGGCCAGAACGAGATCGACTGCCACCACGCAGGCCCCCTCAAGACCGCCGACAACGTGATGATGTTCAAGCAGATCGTGCGCGCCATTGCCACCCGCAGCGGCATCCATGCAAGCTTCCTGCCCAAACCCCTGCCGGATCAGGCAGGCAGCGGCCTGCACATCAACCTGTCCCTTTACATGGATGGCCGCAACCTGTTTGAGGGCGACATTGCCCCGGACAGCATTGCAGGCAGCTTTATGGCCGGTGTGCTGGCCCACAGCCGGGAGCTGACCGTGTTCACCAACCCTCTGCCCAACAGCTATCAGCGCTTTGGCTGCGATGAAGCGCCCCGCTATGTGAGCTGGAGCCGCCAGAACCGCAGCCAGCTGGTGCGCATCCCACAGGTAAAGGGCGACAACTGCCGCATGGAGCTGCGCAGCCCGGACCCTGCCTGCAACCCCTATCTGGCCATTGGTCTGGTTCTGGCTGCCGGATTGGACGGCATCGAGAACCGCATGGTGCTCTCTGCCCCCGTGAACAAGAATCTGTTCGACCCCTCTATGGCTGAGGGCCTCAGCCTTGAGACTCTGCCCGCCAGTCTGGAAGAGGCCGTGCAGGCTGCGGAGGAGAGCGAATTTTTGCGCAGAGTGCTGCCCGAGCAGCTTGCCAGCCGCTACTTTACGGAAGAACTGAAGCGCTGCGAAGCACTGAAACACGCGTCCGACCCTGTTGAGTACGAGCGTACCCATTACTTCAACGCCATCTGACCCCTGCAAAAGAGTGTGTGTAGGAGAAAGGAGCGAAGGAAATGGGACGTGCACTGATCGTAAGTGCCGGTGCAAGCTCCAACGAGTATATCGCTGCACGGCTGACCGAAATGGGCTACAGCCGCCCGGTGATCATTCCCAGCGGGGCCGAAGCCCGGCGGCGCATGACGGAATCGGATTTTGAGCTGATCGTGGTCAACTCTCCCCTGCCCGATGAATTCGGGCATGAAGTGTGCATCAATGCTGTGGAAAAAACAGATGCCGGTGTCGTGTTTCTGGTCAAGGCCGCACAGGCTGAGCAGCTTTTGGGGCCTTTGAGCGAGCAGGGGGTATTGCTGCTGTCAAAGCCCTTCAGCACCGCCTTTTTTGTGCAGGCCATGCACATGGCGGCGGCAGGCAACCACCGCCTGCTGCGTGCCCGGCAGGAGAACGCCCGCTTACAGGAAAAGATCGCACAGGTGCGGCTGGTCAGCCGGGCAAAATGCTGCCTTGTGGAGCACGAGCACATGACCGAAGCCGAGGCACACCGCTACATAGAAAAACAGGCCATGGATACCCGTCGTGACCGCACAGAAATTGCACAGGAAGTCCTTGAAAATTATGAGGACATGGGTGTATAATATTGGATTGGGAAAAGTATCCTTGCTTTCACCGGCTCATTTTGGGAGAGGCTGAGAGCAAGGCCGTTCACCTGAAAGAATTCACAAAGGTTTATAAGGGAAAGAATTCAGAAAAACAAAAATAGAGGAGGAAATTCTATGGCAGAGAAACAAACCAAATTCATCTTTGTCACCGGCGGTGTCGTCTCCGGCCTTGGCAAGGGCATCACAGCCGCATCGCTGGGCCGTCTGCTCAAGTGCCGCGGTCTGAAGGTGGCCAGCCAGAAGCTGGACCCCTATGTGAATGTAGACCCGGGTACCATGAGCCCGCTGCAGCACGGTGAGGTGTTCGTGACCGACGATGGCACTGAGACCGATCTGGATCTGGGCCACTACGAGCGCTTTATCGACGAGAATCTGAACAAATACTCCAACCTGACCACCGGCAAGGTGTACTGGAACGTACTGAACAAGGAACGTCAGGGTGCATATCTGGGCCAGACCGTGCAGATCATTCCCCACATCACCAACGAAATCAAGAGCTATATCTACAATCTGGCCTCTTCCACCGAGGCTGACGTGGTCATTACCGAGATCGGCGGCACGACCGGTGATATTGAAAGCCAGCCCTTCCTCGAGGCCATCCGTCAGGTGGGTCTGGAGCAGGGCCGCGACAACTGCTGCTACATCCATGTGGTGCTGGTGCCTTACATTTCCGGCTCGGACGAGTACAAATCCAAGCCTGCACAGCACTCTGTGAAAGAGCTGCAGGGCATGGGCGTGAACCCGGACATCATCATCCTGCGCGCAGACGGCAGTGTGGGCGGCGACATCCGCCGCAAGATCAGCACTTTCTGCAATGTGAAGCCGGAGTGCGTGATCGAGAACCTGACCATGCCCAGCCTGTACCAGTGCCCGCTGATGCTGCACACCGGTGGTCTGGACGAGGTAGTGGTGCAGAAGCTCAAGCTGAATGTGCCCGCTGCCGACCTGACCGAATGGAAGCAGGTGGTCAGCCGCATTGCCACCCGCAGCAAGACCTGCAGCATTGCACTGGTGGGCAAATACGTCAAGCTGCACGACGCTTACCTCTCCGTGATGGAGAGCCTGTACCACGCAGGCTTCGAGAATGACAGCCAGGTGGAGATCAAGTGGGTGGAGAGCGAGGACCTGACCGACCAGGCCGCCTGCAAGGAAGCCTTTGCAGATGTGGACGGCATCATCGTACCCGGCGGTTTTGGCGACCGCGGCATTGAGGGCATGATCCAGGCTGCACAGTATGCCCGCGAGAACCATGTTCCCTACTTTGGCATCTGCCTTGGCATGCAGATCATGGTGATGGAGTTTGCCCGGGGCGTTTTGGGCTACAAGGATGCAAATTCCAGCGAGTTCACTCCGGATGGCAAGCACAATGTGATCGCCCTGATGGCCGACCAGCAGGGCAACATTCCCAAGGGCGGCACCATGCGTCTGGGTAAATACCCCTGCAAGGTGATGCCCGGCACCAAGATGGCCGAGTGCTACGGCGAGGCCGAGATCTGGGAGCGCCACCGTCACCGCTACGAGTTCAACAACGAGTTCCGTCAGGAGATGCAGGACGCCGGTCTTGTTATTTCCGGCACCAGCCCGGACGGTCGTCTGGTAGAGACTGTAGAGCTGCCCGGCCGTGACTTCCATTTGGGCGCACAGTTCCACCCGGAGTTCAAGAGCCGTCCGAACCGTGCTCACCCGCTGTTCAAGGCATTCATCGCTGCGGCACTCAAGTTCCGCGCCAGCGAGCAGCGCAGCCTGCTGCACATGTAAACCATAAAAATAAGGTGCTGTCTGTGCGGACAGCACCTTATTTTTTACCCATATAATCCCTGATCCTGCAAGGCATTATTCATAGTGGTCATTTTCCAGATCACACACCACAAACCGGTCCACGATGCGGGCCATCCCGTGGAACATCTGTTCCGTAAGTTTCTTGCGGCGCTGTAGCTCCATCCGTTCCGCTTCCGCTTTTTGCAGAGAACTCCCGGTGGCTTTGTTCTATTCTTGATTTCCGATCAGCACCACGGCCACATCGTTGACATTCGTGCCGGTCGCGCCGGTGATGATGAGCCCATCCACCGCCTTGAGGGCATGGTAGGCATCGTTGTTCTGCAGCACATCGTACACCTTCAGCTGGTTCTGCGCCAGTGCCGCGGCCGTGCTGCCGTCCACATAGCCGCCCGCAGCATCGGTTGGGCCGTCGGTGCCATCGCTGCCCACCGAAAAGACCGCTGCATCCAGCCCGGCGATCATTGGTGCTGCAGCAAGGGCCAGCTCCTGATTGCGCCCGCCCAGACCTGTTCCGGTCAGATGGACGACCGTCTCACCGCCTGCAAGAAAGGCCAGCTTTTTTCCCTGCCCCGCGTGGGTGCGGGCTATGGAACCAAGGAAGCTGCCAGCCTCCCGCGCTTCACAGCAGAGCCTGTCGGTCAAGATCACCGGCTCATAGCCCAGCTCCCGGCAGGCGTTGGCTGCTGCGCTGCACAGCTCCCGCACGCTGCCGGTGATTTGCGTGGCAACACGGCCCAGCACCTTTGGAGTCTCCTGTGCCAGCAGAGCCTTGGCCTGTGCCGAAAGCTGCAGGTGATATTTTTCCGCAATGGCAAGGGCCTGTGCACAGGTGGAGGTATCCGGCACCGCCGGGCCGCTGGCGATCATATCCAGCGGGTCGCCCAGAATATCACTGAGCACGATGCTGAACACCTGCGCGGGCGCACAGTTCTGTGCAAACCGCCCGCCCTTGACCCCGGACAGGCGCTTGCGAATGGTGTTCATCTCCACGATATCGGCACCGCTGGCAAGCAACTGGCCCGTGATCTGCTGCAGCTCTGCGCCGGGGATCAGCGGCTTTTCAAACAGTGCACTGCCTCCGCCGGACAGCAGAAACAGCACCGTATCCTCTGCCGTTAAGCCCTGCACCAGTTCCAGCGCTTTCCGGGTGGCGGCAAAGCCATTCTCATCCGGCACGGGGTGCCCGGCTTCGCAGCAGTCCACGCCGGGGATCGTGCCCTTCACGTGGCCGTATTTGGTCACGACCACGCCGCCATCCACCCGGCCAAGAAATTTCACTGCCGCATGGGCCATCTGCCATGCTGCCTTACCGGCAGCCACCAGCAGCACCCTGCCGCCCTGCGGCCGGAAATTTTTCAGCGCGCGGCGCACCGCTTCGTCCGGCAGAACAGCGTTCAGGCTGGCACGGATGATGGCATCTGCATCTCTGCGCAGTGTTTCGTTTTTCAGCATGTCGTTCTCCCCTTTTCCATCGCTTCTTGTCCGCAGACAAAAAACACCTGTACAGTCTCTTCCCATGCAGGAAAACGCAGTACAGGTGTTCTGATCTTTTTGCTTACTTTGTGCTTGCCGGAGCAACCTCAAAGTCGATCTTGCCCAGGTTCACATCCGCACGCACAATGGTGATCATCATGGTGTCGCCCAGACTCCAGTTCTTGCCGGAGACGGGGTCGGACAGGCGGATGCCCTCGGTGAGCATGGTGCCGGAGGGGGTCAGGCTGGAAGCCGGCACAAAGCCCTCCACGCCGTTCTCCAACTCGATGAACAGGCCGCGCTGGGTCACGCCGGAAATGCGGCCCTCGTAGCACTCGCCCAGATGGCGGCGGGCATACTCGGCCTTGTAGCAGTCCTCAGCCTTGCGCTCGATCTGCATTGCAATGATCTCGCGCTCACTGGACTGCTTGCTTGCCTTCTCGGCAAAGTCGCTGTAGCGCAGCACCATGGTATCCTTATCCATGCCCTTGAGTTGGGCGGTCATGATGCGATGGATGGCCAGATCCGGATAGCGGCGGATGGGGCTGGTGAAGTGAGCGTAGTCCTTCAGCACCAGACCGTAGTGGCCCTTGGGTTTTTCCTCATACACAGCCTTGGACATGCAGCGCAGCATACCGGTATTGATGATCTGCTCATACGGGCCGCCGCGCACACCTTCCAGAATGGCGCTCAGCTCCTTGGGGGTGGGCACATCCTTGGCAAAGTGATCGTTGATGCCGCAGGCCTGCAGCAGAGTGTGCAGACGCTCCAGCTTTTCAGCATTGGGTTCCTCGTGCACACGGTACACGAAGGGGATCTGCTTCACGCGGGCAAAGTGGGCAGCGCACTGGTTGGCCAGCAGCATAAACTCTTCGATCATAGCTTCGCTCTCGCCGGAGGTGCGCTTTTTCACATCGATGCAGTGGCCGTCCTCGTCGAGGATCAGCTTCACCTCGCCGCTCTCGATATCCATGCAGCCGCGCTCCTTGCGCAGGCGGGCGCGGTGGCCGTACAGCTCCTTCATGGCGGGCAGCTGGCTGAGCACTTCATGGTACTTGCCCTTCAGCTCGTCGTCAGCACTGCCGGCCAGCAAGGCGTTGATCTCGGAGTAAACACCCTTGACGCGGCTGCGGATGATCGACTTGACAAAGCGGTAATCGATCAGGTTGCCATCCTTATCCAGATGCATCAGGCAGGAGAAGGCCAGACGCAGCACGCCCTCATTCAGGCTGCAGATGCCGTTGGAAAGCTGCTTGGGCAGCATGGGCACCACCTGATCGGCATAGTAGACGCTGGTTGCGCGGTTAAACGCTTCGTTGTCCAGTTCGCTGCCGGGCTTGACATAGTTGGAAACATCTGCAATGTGGACACCCAGCTCAAAACCGCCCTCCGGGGTCTTGGTCAGGCTGATGGCATCATCGATGTCCTTGGTCTCAGCACTGTCAATGGTGAAGATGGGCAGGGCGCGCAGATCCATGCGGCCCTCGGTGTCCTTTTCAGAGACCTCAGCGTTCTCCAGCTTCTTGGCTTCCTCACGAACCTTATCCGGGAAGCGGCTGCGGATATCCTGCGCATAGAGCAGGGCCTTTGCGCAGCGCTTTGCTTCGTCCGAGCTGCCAAACCGCATGGCAACGCCCACGCGGTGATTTTCCTGCCGATTGCCGCGCTGCAGGATCTCCACGGCCACCTTGTCGCCGTCCTTTGCACCGCCCTCGCAGTCACGCATCATCTGCATGGAGATGGCCGGGCAGTCGTCCGGCACGAACTTCAGGCGGCCATCAATGCGGCGGGCAGTGCCCACCAGATCGTTCTTTTCTTCCAGAATGGCCAGGATCTCGCCTTCATCGCTGCCCTCCACACGGGGGTGCTCAAACTTTTCCACAAGCACCATGTCGCCGGGCATGGCACCGCGGGTAAAACGGCCCGGGATAAAGATATCGCTGGTGCCGTCCTCCAGCATGACAAAGGCAAAATTCTTGCCCAGTTTTACCACCTTGCACAGCAGAGCCTTGTCTGCACGGCCGGAGCGCACCGTAAAGAACACGCCCTGACGCTGGCAGATGACCGCCTCGTGCACCAGCTGATCCACAGCCTCCATCACCTTGCGGTCCGAGCCGCGGTCCCCGCCGAATTTGGATTTGAGGTCTTTGACGGTGCACGGCTGATTCTGGATCGCGTGCTCAATTTTATCGCGCATTGCCATAATATTTTTTCTCCTTGCTCTTCCATGGCCGCAGCCTCCAACGTGCCGCAGCGCTGCCAATCGTGGGCCAGCTGCCCCACCCTGCCCAGCGGTCAGACTGCCGCCGACATCCTATCATAACACAGAAAAACAGCCCCGTCCTTTACACGGGGCTGCACGAACCTTGTCAACCTGCCAGACGGCCTGCAAACAGACATGCCAGAATGGCAACCACAAAGAAAACAATGCCTGCAATGCGGGTGGTCTTGGCCAGCATCTGATCAGCCGGGGTCAAACGGGCATTGTTTGCGCCGCCCATACTGCCGTTGATGGCACCGGAAAGGCCCTGACCGTGGGTGTGCTGCATGAGAGTGAGGAAAACGATGACGAGCGAAGCGATCAGCAGGATCACACCGCCAACAATTTCGATAACAGACATGGATTGAAACGCTCCTTTATTTTAATTCAACAAAAACTACGCAGAAATACAAATATATAGTAGCATAACAAGCGCAAAAAAGCAAGCAGAAACCGTGCATTTTTATGCCAGAAGGTCCAGCATTGCGCACAGCCGGGCAAAGATGGCGGCGCTGGAATGTTCCGTGCTCACCTGCCCGTCCTGCAGCACCACAATGGTGTAGCGCGGCTGCTGCGCCGGGTAAAACCCTGCGAACCACAAGTTTTTGCGTTCCGTGCCATCCGGTGTGAACTGCCCGGTCTGCGCGGTACCGGTCTTGCCGCCAGCCCCTTCTTCCAGCCAGGCAGCATCCTGTGCGGTGCCCTCTTCCACCACCTGCTGCAGCATTTTACGCAGGAGCGCTACATTTTCCGCACTCATCACCCGCCTTGACTGCGGATGTGCAAGCGTTTCCAGCGGCGTACCGTCAGTTTCATCCACCGAGCCACACACGAAGAAAGGCGTGCGGTACACCCCGCCGGAAGCAATGGTGTTCATCATGGCGGCGATCTGTACCGGTGATGCCAGCAGACCGCCCTGCCCAAAGCTGAAATTTGCCAGCTGGCCGCTCTGGGCAAGCTCCCCGGCAGACGGCAGCTTTCCGGCATCGGCGTGCAGCGCACCTGCCACCGGCACCTCCTGCCCGAAGCCAAGCTGCCGAGACATCTGCAAAAGCGTCTCTGCCCCCAGCTTCTGCCCCAGCCGGATAAAATAGCCGTTGCAGCTTTTTTCCAGAGCCGCAGTCATGTCCACCGTTCCGTGCGGAACACCGCCTGCGCAGCGGAAGATCTGTCCATCCACCACCACAGCACCGGTGCATTCGCACTCCGGCAGGATGCCCTGCTCCAGCGCTGCCGCAGCCAGCACCGGCTTAAACACTGAACCCACAGCATAGCTTTCCAGTGCGCGGTTCAGGAACGGACTGTCCGGTGCATCCAGACTTGCGGCAAGGTCATCCGGGTCATAGCCCGGTACGCTGACGCTGGCGCGAACCGCAGCAGTGGCCGTGTCCAGAACCAGAATGCAGCCGCTGGTCATGGTGTCTGCGGCCACCGCTTCGGCGGCACGCTGCACCGGGCGGGAGATCGTCAGCTGCACGCCCACCGCACTGCTGTCCTGCCGGGTGAGCTGCGGTGTTTCCCCGGCCCGCAGCCGTCCTTGTGCTGTGACCGCGCACACCAGCGTGTCATGCTCCTTTGTCCCGGCCAGCTGGCTGTCCAGCGCCTTTTCCAGCCCGGCAGTGCCGCGGCCTTCTGCATCCAGATAGCCGATCAGATGCTGGCACAGCGGAACTTCTGCGCAGCGCCGTGCCGTTGCAAAGCAGCGTATGCCGCGCCCGGAAAGGTCGCGGTCCACTTCCAGCAGAAACGGTGCGGAGCGGTTGCGGTTCCGGTACAAAAGTGCCTGCCCGGCACTGTCCGTAAATGCATACAGGCGTGTGTAGTTGTTTTCGCCCGGGAAGCAGAGGGCAAGATACCGCGTTTCCAGCCCGGTGAGAAGCAGGCCGCTGTGGTCGTAGAAGCTGCCCCGCCGGGCAGGCAGCGAGAGCCGGACCGTGCTCTGTGCTTCGGCCCGGGCAGCATAGGTATGGTTCTCTGCCAGAAAATACAGGCGGCACAAAACTACCGCAAACCCCAGCAGAACAGCTGCATACAACGCCAATACCCGTTTGCCGGACATCTGCTCACCCCTTTTTGATAGAGTGGGCTGCATCTGTGGTTTCTATACAAAAAGAGACGGGGTCTCCGAAGAGATCCCGTCTCCATAAGGTACTTATTGAGTAAGCAATTCCGCTTCATACGTCGAAAATCACAGGTTGCCGGCGATCTCTGTTCAAAGGCTCTTTCAACCGATTCAAAGCTGCTGTGCGTGTAGACATCCAGCGTCACACTGGCATTGGAGTTCCCCATCAGGTATTGCAGGCTTTTTACATCCAGCCCGGCCTGCTGAACATTGGTGCAGAAGGTGTGTCGCAGCACATGAGATGTAATGCGCGGAACAGGTTTGCCGTACGCCTTCTCAAACTTTCCCTGCACGCCACGCATAAACAAACAGCGGCCCCGCAGACCTTTTTCAAAGTCTGCGGGGCCTTGTGCTGTGGGGCTATTTTACCTGCACGGTCATGGTTCGGTCACTGCCCGGTAGCCGCGGATGACGCGCCACTTGGCAACGCCCTTGTCCGGCTTAAAGCTGCCGTCGGCGCGGGCTTTCAGGTAGCCCTGCTCGATGGCCCACTGGGCGGCTTGGGCCAGCTCCGGGTCGGCTACGTCCGCAAAGGCGGGCAGAGTGGCCGGGGCCGGGCGGCCTGCGGTGTTCCAGAGGAGCATTGCCAGCTCGGCGCGGGTATGGGGCACGGCCACTCCTGCAGGCAGGAGCTGGTCAAGGATGAGCTCCGTGCCCACCTGATAGGCCACGACGCCCGCCACGCCCACGACTGCGACGCCCGCCAGAAGGGTGCCGAAGCCGTCTCCGCCGTCTGGGCTGCCCTCGCCGCTCTCGGCGGTGCGCCAATGGCCATAGAAGGTCACGTCCCGGTCGAGGTTGCCCACATGGTTCGCGCCCGGGCCCATGTAGTAGGGGCTATCCTCCAAGCGGGTGCCGTCTTCGAGGAACCAGCCCTCAAAGAGGCGGGCTTCCTCCTCGCTGCCGGTGATTGCACCGGGGAACTGCATTCCTCCATTCACCGGTTCGTCCCCCGGATGGACGACCCAGTAGACCTTAAAGTCCGTGGGGGCCTGCTCCGGCTGGGCGATCTTCGCCTTCTTGCTCTCGTTCATTTTGCCTTCCACCAGATCAAGGCCGTGAGACATGATCAGGCGTCCCAGTTCGAGGGCATAATAATCCTGTTCCTCCGATGCATCCGTTTCCGCCGTGATGACGGTGCCTGCGCCGGAAACTTCCATCTCGTCTGCTGCCACGATGGCCGAGCCGCCGGCTTTCACATCCAGCGTGCTGTTTGCCACGGTGAGCTTGCCGCACCGAATGCCATAGTGGAAGAAGTTGCCCTCCGAGTTTGTGCCTGCAATGGTCACCTTGCTGTTTTGGATGGTGATGTCCTCGTCAGAGCGGCCTGCCCGGATTGCGTCATCACCAACATCCTCATTGATATTGCCCGTAAAGGTGAGGGTTGCGTCCTTCAGCGTCAGCGGGCCAGCCGTTATGATTCCATCGGCGTTGGAAAGGGTGGCTGTGCCGGTAATGGTCAGCATATCCGTCAATTCGGAATCGATGCAGTAGGTAAAATTCGCATCCTCGCCCAGCGTGAGGTCGGCCTGTTTCAGCGTCAGGGTGTGGGCAGCCGGGTCATAGGACACGGTGCCGTTGCTCAGCACGTCGTTCTGGTTGGTTTCCGTTACCTGCGTGCCTGCTACCCAGAGGTCGTAGGTTTCGCTTTCCTGCTGGTCCGGGTCCACATCCGTCAGCTCCAGATAGGCGTGGTTTGTCTCTTTGACTTCAAAAAAGCTGTCAAGTTTTTCCTGCACGCTGGTGTCGATTTCCGTATAACCCGCGTCATCGTCGGTGCGATACCAGAACCTGCTTACGTTCTCTCCGATGCCCAGCCTACTCAGGCCGAAGTCCATACCGATAGTCGTCACATTCAGGAGCAGGTGGCCGCCGTTGTAGGTCAGATGACCCTGTTCCCCGATGTACTGCTGCGCATGGATCACCAGCTCGCTGCCATGGTTCATGGTAGTGAAATTGGCGATGCCGTATGCTGCACTACTGATCTTCACCTTGCCATCGATCTGAACGCTTCCCCAGCCGATGCCCGTCTGGAAACCCTTCAGCGTGATCTCGGTATCGGAAGCAATCGTTGTTCCCGTGTCTCCACCCGAAATTCCTTTCGACGTATTGTTCCAATAGGTATTGGTGAGATCGTATTTTCCCCTTACTATCTCCTTTGCTCCATCAAAGCCGTCGCTATTTGTACTGCCCGTCACCTTGCCGTTTGCCACCAGCCTCAGATTTTTTTCACTGAGGGCTTCGACCAGCGAAGAATTATACGGGTCCGAAGTTGTATCCAGCGTCACATCTCCGTCAAAGGTCAAAAGACCCCGGTTATAGGATACCGTACCCTGAATGCATTTCTTACTATCGACCGGTCCGTTCCACTCCGGATACAGAAGTACATTTGTCACCCCGCAAGCTGCTCCCATCGTCGAGCTGCCCGCCAGTGCCAGCGGGGCTGCGAGGTTCAGCACGAAGGCTGCGGAAAGCACCCCGGCGAGGAATTTCTTCCATCTTCGTTTCATTGCAAAAGCCTCCTTTTTCTACCAATTTTGTTGCAGGAAAAAAGCTCCACGGTTCACTTTTAGGATACCGTGGAGCTTTGGTTTTTGCTATTAACCCGGGGTTAGTTTTTGGTTAATTCCGGGGGGCGTTTTTCTGGTACCACTCGGCCAGGCGGGCGCGGCGGGTGCGGGGGTCGCCGCCCATATCCAGCTTTGCGTACAGCTGGTTGATGTACTGCTTCACCGTGCCCTCGGAGAGGTAGAGGGCGGCAGCGATCTCCTTGTTAGTGCACCGCCCGGCCACCAGACGGGCCAGCTCCCGGTCGCGGTCGGTCAGGGGCAGCTCCGGCGCGGGGGCGGGCAGGCCCAGCCGGGCGGCAAAGGCCCGGCCTGCGGGCAGGATGCGGGCCACGAAAGGCCCCAGACGCGGCTCGCACACGGCCCAGTCCTCCCCTTCCAGCAGGGGGGCCAGAACGGGATACTGCTCCACAAAGAGCACCCAGAAATCGTCCTGCACAGCGTCCAGCAAAGCCGCTGCCAGCGCGGCCCGGGCCTCGGCCCGCTGGCCAAAGCGCAGCTGCGCCGCCGCCAGCTGGATGCGGGCCTGCAGGCCCACCAGACCGTAGTGCATGGCCTCGCACCGGCGCAGCAGGCCCTCGCTGTGGGCGATCACCTTCACGTACTCCCCCTGCGCCAGCCAGACCTGCTGCTCGATGAGGGACATCATGGGGCGGCAGGGCCCAAAGAAACTCACCTCGGCCAGCTTGTGCTCCCGGAACAGCTCCGGGGCCTGCTCCGGCCTGCCCTGCAAAGCGTAGAAATAAGCGGCGATGCTCTCCAGCAGATGCACCTGCACCCCGTCGTGCTTTTGCAGCAGGGCGGCGCGCTTGGCGGCAAAATCGTACCCCTCTTTCCCCTTGCCGCACAGGGCCAGCCGCAGGGCCAAAAAGTCGCAGCAGAGGGTCATGTTTTCCTGCCCGGCGGCGTCGGCCCGGGCCCGCTCCAGCAGCACGGCGGCTTTCTCCCACGCCCCCTGCAGGTAGGCGGCCTCCGCGTCCATCAGAAGCTCGGCCCCCTGGCCGTGGCCGTTGGTGATTTTATAGTAATGGGGCATACACTCGTACATTTCGGCCAGTTCTTTGCCCAACTCCCCGGGGGCGCGGTAGTACATCATCAGCACCGAGGGGGAGCCGAAGGTCCAGCTGCCGCTGTTGCGCAGGGTGACGGCGGGGCGGCTCATCTGGCGGCTGGCGCTGCGGTGGAGGCGGCTCATCTGGGTGATGTCGTTGTAGAACAAGAAGCTCTGGATGAGGTCGCACTCCCCCAGCAGGTTGCCCCGCTCGGCGGCGGGCCACTCGGGGTGTTGGGCCACGGCAGCTTCCAGCAGGGCTTTCAGCTCCATCATTTTGGGGATCTGCTGCCAGGTGAACATCCGGCGCATCAGCACCAGAATGGCCAGCGGGTGGCGCTGCAGCGCTTCCACCGGGCAGCGGTCCAGCCGCTGCAGCAGCTCGGCGGGGCTGAGGGAGGCAAGCAGATCCCCTGCGTCCGCCTCGATGACGGCAAGGGCTGCGTCGCGGTCGCCGCAGTGCTCAAAGGCCTGCAAAGCGTGGAGGTACTGGGCTTTTTGGGCATACCAGCGGCCATACCGCTGCCAGACCTCCGTTTGCCGGGCGGCGGGCAGCTGGGCAAAGAGCCGCTCGGCGCACTCTTTCATCATGTGGTGGAAGCGGAAGCTCACCCCGTCCGGCAGGCGGGTGACAAAGGCGTTTTGCTGGGTGAGGGCCCGCAGCACCTCCTCCGCGTCGGGCAGGGCGGTGACAGCCCGGGCCATCTCCACCGTGAACTCATCGGCCAGCCCCATCACAGCGAGGAAGCCCCGAGTCTTCTCGGGCAGGGACTCCAGCATGGCGGCGGTGAACATGGCGTAGATGTCCGGCCCCGGCTGCAGCAGGCTCCCCCGCTCGGCCAGGGCATGGAGGTTCAGGTAGACGGCGGAGAACCACCCCTCGCAGGAGCGCAGCAGGCTCTCGGCCTGGGCGGCGGTGATCTCCACGCCGCAGCGGTGGGTGTAGGCCAGCAGCTCCTCCCGGTTCAGGCGAAGGCCGTCGGCCTCGATGCGGTGGAGCCGCCGCCCCAGCCGCACCACCTGCTCCCCGGGCAGAAAGCGGTTGCGGCTGGCCACGATAAGGTGGACGTTCTCGGGCAGGCGGTAGGCCAGCCGACACAAAAACTGCGCCACCCGCTCGTCCCCCAGCAGGTGGAAATCGTCCAGAAAAAGATAGTAGGGCGTTTTGCCACCCAGCGCGGCACACAGGTCCTCCAGCAGCAAAGCCGCGCCGCTGGCGTCGGCGGGGCAGTCGTAGCCCTCCAGCACCGTCAGCCCGGCGGCGGTAAAGGCCTTCTGCACGCTTTTCCAGAAGATGGAGCGGTTATCCGAGTAGATGCTGGCTTGCAGCACCACGGCCCCCGCCTTGGCCTGCTCTGCCAAGAACCAGCGCACCGCCGTCGTTTTACCGTAGCCCATGGGGGCCACCACCGCCGTGAGCGCACAGGACGCTATGGGCCGCAGCGTCTCCCGCATTCGGTCCGAGATGTAGATGATGTTCAGGTTCTGCCTGTTTCTGGCCATGCGCGTTCCCCTTTTCCTTATGCTAAGGCTATTGTAGCACATTTGCGGCGAAGAGAAAAGTGCGGCAGGGGTGCAAAAAAGCAGGCAGAGCCTTCGCCTTTGCGAAAAGTTCTGCCTGCGTTCTTTTTATAAATTGGGATTCTTGGGAGCGGCGGTTTTGGCTTAGTACATACCGCCCTTCCAAACCACACTTTTGGAGCCGAATCACGAATATCGGGAAACGTAGACTTTTGTAGAATTATCAAGGCCACAAGCCGATTTTTCCAGATTCTCCGTTTTTGCACGATCCACGCTTTTCTACGCAAATCTACGCCACTTACCGGGTGATTGGCGTAAGTTTTGGCGTAAGTTT
>UMLE01005623.1_pt1 | contig 17434 bp, 34 predicted proteins | sample 1966461 | NCBI WGS metagenome assembly UMLE01 (sample SAMEA4836196, study PRJEB28245) | human gut metagenome | biome: gut microbiome; material: fecal sample | place: Denmark | collected 2008 | reverse complement strand
TCTGATTTTTGTTCGGCTCATAGTTCCAAGCGTAGTATTCCTCTCCCTGCTGCTCCTTTCCTTTTGACAGAGTCTTAAATTCACACTTCGAAATGCTGTTTGCTATCAGATTGATTGCCGCATGAACTGTAAGTTCCTCTGCCACCAGGTTGGAAAGTCGTTCCTGGTCCACAAACTGTTCAATGGTGTCCGCAGTTACTTCCACGGTCTTTCCTGTAGACAATTTTCCTTCGAGCCATGCCCAAAATCCCATGTCACACCCCCTTCCTGCTTAATAGCTATATACATCAAAGTTGATTCCGGAGTAGTCAAGTTCTTCCGGAATCTCCTCAATAATGGTCATTGTGCAGACAAATTCCATGAATCCATCTGTCTTCCGATAGTTCGGTTCGATTTTTCCGTATGTAATATTTCCCTTATCATCCATTTGTTTCTTGGTGTTATTGGTATACCACCGCATGATAGGTGTATTTCCGAAAACGATCCTATGGGTGACAAAGCCATGATTGATGATCGGTGCGGCCTTCATAATGTCAGAAGGTCGAACCAGATACACATTTTTCTTCTCAAAAGCATCGAACCCAACTTTCTTCAAAGCTGAGTTTAAAAGAGAATATCGGTAATTATCGATTGCAATCTTGATGATGTTGTACCGCTGGCCCATTTTCTCAAACCAGCCGGCCACCAAATCCGGAGAAATTTCCACATCATCCACAAATTCTACATCCCCCTTTGCTTCCCATTCCCGCAAAGGAGCCTTGATTCCACCTAAGTCCCTCGATCTGGAACAGATGAAGGTGTGCTGCACATGGTAGATTTTTTCTTCAACACGAAAAGTAAGGCCTGTTGTAACAAAATCATTGGTTTTCGCATAGTCCACACCTCCTACACAGTTCCTTCCCTCCAGGTCTATCATATCCTGATCCGTTGCCAGGATATCTTCCCAGGTGGCCACCTCAACTTCTTTATTTCCGATAGGGAAATTACAGCGTTTTGCCATATATTCCGGAAAATAGTCCATATTGTACGGCATATCTATGATCTCTTTCTCGATTGTGGTCCGCAGGCTCGGGAAATCATTTAAACTCGGAATGGCCTTTACCAGTTTATCTATCTGGTTCCACTCCCTCTCGTTTTCAATCCGGCACCAGAACACCAGGGTTCGATTGAGTGGATTATATTCTTTCAAGATTGCCTGATTCTGCTCTTTCTCCTGATCCAGCACTGCGCCCCGAATGTGGCCATCCGTAGTGATTGTGATGATCCGCCCGTGCCAGACTTTTCCAAGGCCGGATTTCAACGTATTCATGTTCTGAACATCTGTATACTCATGCTTCTCATCGAAAATGATACATCCGGTACGTTTACTATCCTTGCCCCGTTTTGAAGAGGTATTGAACCGCAACTCCGACTTGGTCGCCCGGCCAGTAATCAGCTCTTTGGTGGCATGATAATTCTTTTTCAGCACCGTTTTATACTTCGATTCCACTGGATCCGTTATCACCTCATAAACATCTTTGAAAGAAGTCTTGGCCTGATCCTCTGCATTGGCCATCAGGTCAATGTTATAGCCCCTGATTCCGTGGTAAGGGGACAGGAAATAGAAACACAGGAAGGAAATAAAACCATTTTTCCCGCTTCCCCGGCCAACCATAACGCGAATCTCATTAAATACAATGTCACCATCGGTGAAGGTCACGCCCACAATCAAAGCAAAAAGAAATACCTCCCATTCGATGAGCCGATATGGAAAGTATTTCTGCAAGGACAAACCTTTTTCAATTTTTTTATCATCGATCCGGACATCCGGCCGTTCCAGCGTGGGGATCACTATATTATCAATCATGAGGTCCTGCTCCTTGCAGTGCTCCACCTCGTTGTTTTTAATCTTCCGGATATACGGATCTATGAAACGGCTATAACTCCTCATCGTCCGCAGCGCCTGACGGCAGGACCACATCCGCCGGCTTTAAGCCCAGGAATGACAGGATGCTTCTCATCTCGGCCGAGATTCGGCGCTTCTCTGCCGTTGCATCGGTGTAATTTTTAAGCGTACAGTTTCCATCTTTTTTCAGGGCGGTAAGGGTCTGATTTATGTAGAGTAAATCATCATAAAAGGACATATACTCTTCCACCTTGTCTTCCAGAAATTTTTCAGACATTTTGTTCGACAAAAGCGCATTTTTCAAGCTTTCTTTTGTCTTTTCTCTTTTCTTTTCCTGACTCAATGGACGGGGCATTTTACCACCCTCCTTTCAATTTCCTGGGATTTTTGAAATTTTCTCCGGATACGAGCCCCTCCCCGGTCACACGTTCCCCAGAGTTTTTTCGTTTTTTTCACCCGGGGGTATGCCCTGCTGCCTACCAGCGCTCTTCGTTCGTGAACCCTGGCTTCTTCCTATGGTGCTCATCATAGTGGCAGCGTTCGCAGATCGGTTCCAGGTTGTCCGGATCCATGGCCAGCTCCGGATGAAGCCGCAGGTATTTCTTATGATGAACCGTCGTAGCCTTCACTACAAGCCCCTTCCGTTTGCATCGTTCACACTCATAGTGATTCTCTTTCAGGATCTGTGCCTGCAATCTTCGCCAGGCTGGCGAGGTGTAAAACTCATGCACCTTATTGTCGCGGATGAGACCTCTTATCCAGTTAAGCATTTCTTCTGTCATAATTTTCTCCATGAAAAAGACGAGAGCTTTTACTCTCGCCTCTGGGGTATAATATGGGTTTACTTTTAGAGGAATCGAAACAGCAGGACTTGAACTCTGCTTCTCTGGCTCGTAAGACCAGTGTTTTTCCCGGTAAACTATGTTTCGTCGGCGGCCAATCCGCAGGCCGCTTTTGTTGCAACCAGGTTAGGTATGCGCTTGACTTTTATCCAGTTTCAATATTACCACACTTTTTTATGCTTTTTATGCAACTTTAATTTTCAGCGAAAAATTTTTCAACCTTTCTGCTGACCGCGCTCTGGCTCATATGAACCTTCCTGGCTATCCTATGCTGCGTCATTCCATCTATGTAACGCATCCGAAGAATCCGCCGGCTTAAGCCATCCGCTATATTCTCAATATAGTTTTCGACTTCCTCACACTCCAGCTCCAGGGCTGTCTTCCGCTCCTGGTATCTTTCTCGTCTCCTCTGTAAGAGATCTTCGTCCACACCGACGACCGCCTGCGGTCTGGGAATCCCTGTCCGCCCATCCAGGATCACACTGTTTCCCACCATATCTTCTCTGAGATGAATGAGCTTATAGGCCAGCTCCTGGATTTCCTCTTTATTGCTCTGATACGTCTCCAATCTTTCCCTGGTCATCGTAACCTCCTATTCCCACTTTCTTCCCGTGTGTCTATCCCGGAAAGCGATCCTATTCGCTATCTCATACCCTAACTTCTCCGCCACTTCCCGAAACATTTTTACCATCCAGTCAACTTCTTCCGGCTGTTTATCTGCTCGGCGTATCGCGGTTCCCGCGGTACTGTCATTATAACCTTCTTTGTTTTTATACACTATGTTCTCCTTTCTGCTGCCCTGGTAGAATTTCAGGGAAATCCCAGAATGACATTTGACCTTTTATTTCTGAGCTGCTTCTCCAGTCATCTTCCCACGGCACCCCGATGTAATCCAGGACTCTCCCCCAACCGTATTTTTCACCCGTCTGTATGTCCTTGCAGCACCGGTACATCCAGAACTCCCATTCCTTCGGATTCCGTTCTCTGAGCTTATCAAACCGGTGTGGCCGCTGTTCCATATGCACTCCGAAACCGCACATGGAGCAGCCGGTCCGCTGGGCCCCGGTGGTATAGAGTGTTCCGTCCTCTTTTCTCTCGATTGTTCCGTAGATTTCTGGAACCGGTGCGTGCAGATCAAGGGCCAGCTGGAGAAGATCTTGCCGTAGAAACGGTGCAAACGGGGCGCTCCGGATCACATTCTTCCCGAAGTAATTGCATCCATGTTCTGTCAATGCTTCTTCTCTCTGTCCACCTTCCGAAGCCATTAGGCCAAGAAAAGGCCGGCTATTATGTTCCTTCGCCCAAGCATCACAGGGTTGTTCTTTCATGTACAGACAACACTTATTTGATACTTTGAACGGCGCGATCTTGTAATTAACACCCTCATTCTCGTTTTCGTATCCGGCAAACAACTCCAACCACTTCTGCGGCAGCTTCATCCGGCTGTTTTTCGCGTAATGTCCCTGTGCCCCACACTCGCCCGTGATGATTGCATGCCGCACAGTCCTATTCTTTTCTGTTGGATTCTGTAAGGTGTCTATTCTGCCAGCTATTTTTTTTGATATGACCGGAAATCCATATTCCTGTAAGATCTGTACTTTTGGCTTCCCGGATGCTATCCGAATCACTCCCAGGTCTCTATGTATCTGCTGGATACTTTTGTCCTCCAGAGAAGATACCGATATGGCCGGAACGTTGATTCCGATGCTCCGGAGGAAGAGTAAAAGAACGATACTGTCCAGACCTCCTACACTGACATGAGCCTTTAATCCCATATCATCCAGCTTCTCTACAAACTCGCGTGCCCGCAACTCTGCTCGCTTGACTTTCACTTCGTATGGCAAGGCCTGCATGGCTGCCATCTGGGCCTTCTTTTCCTTCTTTCGCTGTTTCCATTCTTCCGTGCTTAACTCTGCTGCTTCATTGTCCATCTCTTTTTTCCTCCGCTACCCTGCTGCCATTTTCATTACATTCATTTTTCTTGCTCAACCACACCTGCATATGCTCCAGTATTTCCCGTTTCATTGCTTCACGGCCTGCCTGGTAGCCACGCTCATAATCGCTCTCCGTCATCTTCATTCTCCTTCCTGATACTCACTCCGTTAATCTGGATATCGCCTTGCAGCTCTATAGAAATCCACTGATCACCTTTAAATTCTTCAAACCTTACAGCTCCTGAGTTTTCAGAGGGCAGGGTGATGGTGATATCTCTTGCTGTGATCTCGATCTTATGGGAATTTGTCAGGAGTTCAGCGCTGGGGCACTGTTCCGGCGGGACGGCGGTGAGTTTCGCCAGTTCTTCCCCCGGCGCCCCGGCATCTCGCATAATATTTTTGATATCGGTCATTGTCAGTTTGGCTTCCTGGTTCATATCGCCATACACGCTGATTGCTTCGTTGATTCCATCCAGAATACTCATAACCGTATTGAATCCCCAATTTTCTTTCATGAGCTCCCGGGCTCCGCACCAGAAATTTTCCCGCTGAATCCTCGGCAGCACGATCGGCCGCAGTCCCAGTGTTTTGATCAGTCCTTCATTTGGGATATCTGGTTTTCTGGTGTAATACAGCAAGGCGTTCGTATTTTCTTCTCTGCTGTCAAACGCAGGGAAAAGGAAGCCATATTCTGGATTTTCTACAGTCCAGTCCCGCTGCCGGGAATTGACCTGGTCTTTCTCTTCGTTGTACCCCAGGGCCGCCTTGGTCAGCTTCATCGGGCAGATGCAGCACATGATATAATCATATACATCTTCACTGTCTTCCAGTTCTTCTCCATCCTTGGCCCGCTGCGGTACGTCATAAACGCCGCGAATCCAGATGATATACCAGTTATTCTTCACGTCCAGTTTTTTCTTGATGGACTCCGTGGCCAATACGATCAGGTCCTCATCCTTCAAACCGCTGTCTCTGATCTGCTGCAGGAATCCCCATGACATTTCCGGTTCCAGCGTGCGAAACTTGAGGTTCAGCAGATTTTTTCCGAGTTTTCCGGACAGTGTCTTTTTGAAGATTCCCAAATACTTTAAAAGGTCATCATCGTCCAGGTTCAAAAAGGTCTGCTGCTGCCGTGTCGTGATTTCTCCCTGTGTGATCAGAGTAGTATCGATTCGGGTAATATTACAATTTTCAAGGCTGAACTGTTTCCTGATTTCCGCAATTTCTTTTCTTCTCATCCTTCATTTCCTCCATAGCTTTTTCGTATGAAATTTTCCTCTTGCAAAATCTCCGGGCTGTTCTTTTACTGATCTCGCCCCTCATCGCCGCTGTTACAACGTCCCAGCCCTGGGCAAATTCACTCTTGCCCTTTTCTGTCCCGGCAAGTTCTTTCTCTGTTTCTGAGCTTTTCGCATTGTGCCTGTCAATAATCTGCCATAATCGAATCGTGCCTATGTGGTATTTCTTGCAGAGGGCCGATTGCGTCATTCCTCCGGCCCAGAGCTGGCAGATTTCCAGTTCTTGTGCCCTGGTCAGCTTCGTGTCGCGCATCCTGCTCCTTTCCGGGGCGGTTGCCCGCCCCTTTGTTGCATGGTTTGTTTGTGCGTGTGATATATTAACCTTTTTGGTGAAGGTGCCTAAATTGTTTTTATGTCATAATTCCGCTCGATCTCCTGCATCCATTCCGCATGTGAATGGGTCTGTTCATAGGTTTGTTGGACTTTTTGTTGTAATATTCGACTCATCTCTATATTCCGATGGACAGCTTCCGGACCTGTGCGGTGATGTTCCACGCACAGATATACTTTCAGGCCCAGTTCTTCTGATTTCTGCCGGCCCCAGGTCCCTGGAATTACATGATGCTCCTCCACAATTTTTTCGTGATAATCATCGTGGAGTAACATGCACAGATAGCAATGCTTATCCCGGTCTGGCTGCATGATGCTCTTCGCGTGTTTTTTCCGCTTCTTTTTCCCGGAAGCCTTAGGAAACATTAGGTCTGACACATTTTTGCCCCCTTTCAATTTCTCCTAAAATCCACTCTCTGTATGAGTGATTCAAATCGTATGCTGCGGTCAGCTCATGACTTTCCGCATACTGCCAAGTTTCTTCCCAGTCGTCTTTATTTTTGATTTTCTTCCCAGATTTGTTTTTCCAGTCGTTTTCCGACCAGAATTTCAGCCAGCCATTTTTGATTGCTCCTTCAATCTGGCGGCAATCTGTATGAATATGTACGCGGCAAGGGCGGTTGAGATGTGACAGCATATCACCGAGAGCCCTAATACTTATCGCATTTTCTGTCCCCTCGGTCTCGCCAAATCCCTCTTTTGTCCTGAGGTTCCCCCGGCTGTCAACATATTCCAGAACCCAGCCATACTGGGCGGTCTGCCGAGCCGGTCCCCGGGCCGTTGTTGTTATGTAGCCCTCAAGGCTGTAATCTTTCATTTTTCTGTTTCTTCCCTTTCTGCTCCTGCTCTTTATCTACCCTGAGGAGCATATAATACTGATAACCGTACCCAGTGACCTCGCTGACGCCGCTCTTTACGGAGTCTTTCACCAGCTCGTAGCCTTTTACCGGCTTCGGGTCCTCCTTCCAGGTATTGGCCCTGATGATCTCCACCTTTTCCACCGGCTTTTTGAGATTCCGGCTACAGCTATAACGCAGACGGTTCGGATTGTCCGCTTCCCGGAAGGTTTTCTGGGTCTCTTTTACGAAATAGGCTGCCAGATCTCCATAGTTCCCGGAGTCATCCAAACAGGTATTGTGCGGTCGGCCATAGGGCCAGTGTTTCTGGATCAGCTTGTCCGTCCCGGAAATATTGTTCAGCAGGATATGGTGATGAATGGATTTTCCTTTCCATTCTGTAACGATGATATATTTTAAAACCTGCTCCCTTTTCCGGTATTCCCGCCGAAGATCTTCCAGAAACTTTTTCAAGTATTTTCTCGCTCCTTCCGGGTCCGGTCGCTGGTCCTTCGTGTAAGTCAATACTGTATGATAATCACCCGGCCCGAAATTGGTATTCATCAGACGCCGAAGCCTCTTGATCGCGTTTCATTCATTGACCTTCTGCATCTGCTCGCTGGTCGGCTTCTCCTTTTTCTCTGGCCGTATCCCTTTCTGGTTGTAGCGGCTCGTATGATATTTTTCGACTTCCATCACGGACCCTGATATTACTGTCTTTTTTATGTACATTTTTCACCCCTGGCGCCTAAGTTTAATCGCTGTATCGAGCTTGAAACGGGGCTAAACCCCGCATTTTTCTTGACTTTTTCTGTCCGAAGGCGTATTATGTACTTGTATGTTTTTTCGTCTTCGGACATTGAAGCACCAGCCCTTACTGGTGCTTCTTTTTATTTATTTGATTATGCCTAAGTAGTGCAAGCAGAGCTTATATCCTTCCGCCCATTCGTCATCCGGATTCTTTATGTATTCCACCAACGCACGGATTATGGCATCTTTATCCACAAGAATCACATCCGGTTCCACAGATGAAATCTTTTCGTTCAGCAGCCTCATATTTCTCAGGCACTTCACATATCCCGTAATTCGCTGGATGTTTTTATTGTCATGATTTAAGACCATGCTCATTCCATTCTGCAGGGCCTGGATCACATCTCCAGCATTTAATAATGAGACCTCATATTCCATTGTTACTTCTTTCATTTTCTCTTCTCCTTCCCGTCACCAGATACCGGATATAATCCCAGGTGTCTAGTGATATCCACTTCATGAAAATGTATAACAGGATCGCATCGACAATTCGCTGACCGGTTCTCACTTCTCCCTGGGCCGTAATGCCTATGGCTACCGCAATCGAGATAAAGGTCGTCGCGGTATTCCTGATGACATAAATTGTTTTTATGACCTTTTCGTGGGCTCCCACGTCATAAATTGTTTTTATGCCTTTCATTTTTCACCTTCTTTTCTTTACGCTTGTCCTTCCAACCGCCTTAAGGCGGTTTCCGCAGGCGTTATGCGCTTTCTTTCTTCTCCAGCGTGTAGGAAATGTTCACGCCTTCCTGTTCCTCGATTAGTTTGATCAGGACGTTGATAATCTTCTCCATATCCATACGCTCACCTCCCGTTACAATGGTATGTGAAACGGATTGTCTCTGTTTCCTTTTTAATCTTCCGTAAACGTTCCCTGGTATTTCTCCTCTATTTCTTCTCTCCAGGTCTTTCCATTTTCCTTTTCTCTGTAGTAGTCTTCTGCATGTTTTTCAAAATTTCTTGCATAATCAATGTGAGACGTACGTTTGCATCCCCCGCCATTCTGAAAACACCCTTCGGCATATTTACACTCTGGAACTTTCCCATTACACATGAAATAGATTTTTACTGATTTTTGTGGCACTTCCTTACTCTCATATTTGCAGCCCTTTCTCAAGCAGTTAAACCACTCCATAAGCTGATTGTAAAATTCCTGTTTTTCAAAATCTTCCCAGGCAGTCTTTGGCAGGATGAGACGTAATTCCACATCGTAAATACCCCTGTCGTCATAATCAGTTGTCATCCCTAAGTATGGCTCGCATTCATTTTTCATCTTCTGTGCCTCCTTCTACTTCAACCCGGAAAGTTCCCGTCTTCTTATAATGATCAAGCTGTGTGGCGCTCTTTTCTTCTACTTCTTTGTGAAACAAATATGCTATTGACTCGGCATCTACCAGGCTCACCTTTTTACCTTCCAAGACTGACAGTAATTCAGAAACCACCGCCATCATTTCACTTTTATACACTTTTTCTCTCCTTCCGGTTTCACCGCTCCTATAATGTGCATCGTGTCAGCCCTTTGTTTTTGGCAATCTCCATAATTGCCATAAATTCAAAAGCTGACATTTTATACTTTTCTGCCACAAAATCGACAATTTCATTTGCAACTCTTTCTCTTTCCAAAAATTCCTGATAAGGTTTACTCGGGAAATTTTTCCTCTTATCCACCTTTTATATCTCCCTTCTGCTCTTGTTTTTCGATTTTATTTCTCCTATACTGTTCTGAAAGGGGTGACGTTGTGCCCCAATTTGAATGAAAGGAAATTTTCTTATGACCAAGCGCCAACTAAAACTTCTCAAATACCTTTATAAAAAGCCGCGTACTGCAGCATGGGTTATGAAAAAATTCAAAGTATCTGATATCCGTGAAATATGTTCCGGTATTTATGAATACCTTCGGACTACCGATGATGATGGTGAAGAGTGCGATCTTCTTTCTATTTCGTCAAAAGGTATTATTGCCGTTGAAGCGACCCAATGGTTTAATCCGCAATTTGCCTTACTACAAATTGTCTTACCGATCGCTATCGCGATCATCACAACCCTAATCACAATATTCCTAACAACTTCGCTATCCCCATCCCTATGAAACTTCCTACAACTCCACTAATAATGGGAATGGCCGCATCTTGAAGGAAAAATTTTATTTTTTCTATCATGACAAACCTTTCTGCCTACGCTACTTTAACTGCTGATAGGCTTTCACAAATGCTACAACAACTCTGAAAAGTGAAACTGCGATGGCCGCCAGTGAAATATAGATTGCCTGACGGCTATCACATTTTGCCTTTTTCATCAGTTTTTCGTCTTCTTCCTTTTCTTTTTCCGTTTTCATGCTTAATGCTCCTTTCTTCCCAAGCAATATCCGGTCAAACTCCGGCTGACCTCTCAAACTCAGCTTTGCATGGATCATATTCGGCCAATAGTCTTCCTTCGAGATCCCAATATTGAATCAGCTGTCGGGAAAGATCTGTATCTGTTCCTGTACCAATGGTGGTTCTTGTTTCAATTACAGATAAAGCCCTTACACTGTCCACTCCTCTAAAGTGGGCAGTGCTTTTATTATTCATCTACATTCTCCTGCTCTGCTTTCAAAATCATCTCTTCTGTGCTGCTTACCTCAAATTCAATTTTTGTTGGTATGCGGTACAGAATCTTTTCAGCTTCATCAATCAGCTTTTTGGCTTTTTCCAGATCCTGCAGCGCTTCTGTTTTACCTTTTACATTGATTAACATTTTTCTGCCCCTTTCTTAATTACAGATCGTCGTTTTCTTCTGCCAGCTCCATCATCTTTCGTCTGACATAATCTGCCAAATATGGCTTTTCAAAGTGTAAATCCTTATAGAGTTTTTTTATTCCGCGGTATACTTTCCCGCTTTCTCTGATTTCCTGATATTTTCTCTCTATGGCCTTGTCGATTTTGGAAACCATTTCGTCCATTCAGTACCTCCTTCTGTTCTGGCAGGAAATATTCGATAATTTGCTACTCTTTTCGTTGACTTTTACTGCTTGTTTTCATATTCTTTAATTACCGATGTCCTTTATCGAGTAAAAAAAGAAATGAGGTATTTCTATGGCAACGTATGATATTTCTGATCTTCTTTCGCGTTTAGCTGAAATAAAACAGGATGGATATTCATTTGTTGATATCAGTGAGCTGTCTGCTACTGGTGAATATCCAGAATCATTGCATTTTGATGCTGTTGATGAATTTGACTTCATCGATTATGAAGAAATCGAATCTATTGATTTAGATAATCTTCCAGTTAATGCTAAAAGTCGCTATTCTGTTGATGATTTATGTGGTTTATTGCTTTTTACTTATAAAGAACTCGGGCTTATTGATAACGCCCTGGCGAACACATTGCAAGTCATCAAACAAGAATTAAAAGATAACTCTCATACTTCTGAGGAAAAACGCAAAATGAAAAATGATGCCATCGAATTTCGTAACCTTCAAGCCAAGCTTGATCATTTTTTCAAAGATATTGTTTTTACCAAGTAAACTGTCGCATTTGTGTCCCATCTCTTAGGTGGTATATATTTCTGCTTTTTAATTTTCTCAGCCGCAGCGCTTTTCATGTGTTGCGGCTTTTCCACATAATTTCCCGTTTTTCTTCTCTCAAAATTCTTCGCATGTGTAATATCTGTCGTATGTCTACATGCACATACGGGATCATCCGTATTCTTATAGCAGTGTGTTCTCCTGCAATCTTCTTTTTCTCCGTCGCAGAGAAAATAGATTTTATTATCCATTATCCATCTCTCCTTTGCCTGAATTTCTGCTGCTTTTTTCAGCAATGCAACAAGCTGTTTCGCTTTTTTTCAATAGCGCAATCCAGACCCGTAACATCTACCGGAATTTTGATTGTACATTCAGTCTTTTTCTTTTCCATCTCCCAGTCCTCCCTTTATCCGGCTTTCTGATCTGCCAACGGCAGGCTCAGCTGTTCATATTCTGGAACTTTTACGAAGTCATCAGGCAACATAATCCCAAACTGCATGCACTCCATTTTGAAAGCTTCGGCAATTTTATAGGGTGCTGCTCCCTGTTTTGTCATGATCCGGTCGGTGACTCTTCCAAGCTCGGCTACACTGGATGCGATGATCGGACTCAGCGGACACGGAAGTTTTCCATCTTCCATTTCATGGAAACGGTTTATGTATCTCGCAGTAAACTCTGTTCCTTTCTGTCCGGTCAGCTTATGGGCGATAAACTCGCAGCCTTTCTTTGTGACCTGGAAGCACATTCGTTTCTGATGATTTGCATCTAAATATGTACTTTCTTTAAAGAAATCGCCCGAGGGAATTTTCCCTTCGGCTAATTGATTGACATATCTTCTGATATCTTTTAATAAATCAGAATGTTTCTTTCTCACCATCTCTGCTACTTCCATTGAAGTAATGCTATTTTTGATTAGGTCGTTCATTTCCTCGCTCCCTTCATTATCCGGCTTTCTGGTCTGCAAGTTCTTTGTCTCTCAGAGCTGAAAGATAGGAAATTGCCATTGATTTTCCTACTTCGGATAACTCTGAAAAAATATCTGTGATTTTTCTTCCTTCTTTGAGGTCCTCTTCTGTCAGAACTTTAGGTTTAATTTTTTTGTTTGCCATAAGCTTCTCCTTTCTGTGCTTTTGTGTTTTGATGACTACATCTTATCACTCGTATTTTGTTTTGTCAATACGTTTTTCAGAACTTTTTGTGTTGACCAAAACACTTTTTCGTGGTATTATATTGCCAACAGGAGGTGATAAGGATTGGAAGTTTATGAAAGAGTAAAAGAGTTGAGGAAAGAAATGCTTCATCTTTCCCAAACAGAATTTGGAGCAAGACTTGGGGTTAGTAGATCTGTAATAGTAAACATAGAAAACAATCTGCTTGCACGACCAGATCAGAAAGAACCATTATATAAGCTAATTTGCAAAGAATATCATGTAAGTTACGATTGGTTAATGAATGGTAATGGAGAGCCCTTCAACGAAGATGCTGATGAGGATGAATACACCAGAGCCGCTGCGGAGATTGGTATCAAAGATCCCGTTGCTAAACAGGCAGTTATTGACTATTGGAAACTTTCAGACGAAGACAAGAAATTATTTCGGACATTTATGGAGCGTTTCATATCCAAAAAAGAGGGGGACGCTTAATCCCCCTGCTGCTCCAGCAGAACCTTTACGAATGTATATAGTTTCTTCCAGGCAATTTCACCCCGGAGCCTCTTTAACATCTGTAAAGTTACTCTTTTGTAATCCATATGTATGCCCTCCTTTATCTTCGAACGTATGTTTGTTTCTTTGAACCTATAATATAACTTTTCCTTATAGTTTTCAAGGACTTTCACACGTTCTGTAAAATAGTTACGATAATGGAAACGATTGGTAATTGAGGGCATTATGCGATTTTCGCAATCGTCCGAGATCTCGGACACTTCTTTTGAACGCAGATCATGACCAGAAATAAGGAGGTCTAAAGTGTTTCAGATTGTATATTCAAAGAAAGCTGAAAAATTTTTAAAAAAGCAGGACGTTCCTACCCGGAAACGTTTGGTTACAGCCATTGACAAGCTTCCTCTTGAAGGAGATATTAAAAAGTTACAGGGAGCTGACGGGTATCGTCTCCGAGTTGGTAACTTTCGTGTATTATTTGACGTAAATGGAATTATCATAGATATTATAGAAATCGGAAACCGCGGCCAGATTTATAAAGGAGTGTGATCTATATGTCAAACGTAAAAGAAAGAATCATTGGTGCAGTTACCATCATGAATGAAAAGGATGCACAGAAAGTATGGGATCTGATCCAGGGCACTTTCATTTTGAACAATGCAGAGGAGGTAGAGCCGGACCCGGAAGAGCTGGAAGCTATAAGAGCTTACAAAGCTGGTGATCCGGAATATCAGCCTTATATCTCTCATGAAGAATTGATGAAAGAACTTGGATTATAAACAATCAAAAAGCTGGCCTGCCCGGCCAGCTGCATTATCATTTGTATGGAGAATCGTAGAGATCTGATATTCTCACCTTCAGGCCTTTGGCCAGCTTCTCCATTACGTCCATGCGTGGACTTTTTCGCCCGGCTACGATATCGTCTACCGTAGACTTCGGGATCCCGGTCAGGATTGATACCTGACGGAGAGAAAGATTCTTTTTAACCATAATATTTTCCAGTAAGATCTTCATGGGAATAGTATTCCCTGTTTGACCTAAAATATCCTAGAATAAAATGTAAAGGGGGAAATGGTTATGAAACAGGATTCTGAAATATTATTATCAACTACTCCGTCGTTAGATGGATATGAAATTACAGAATATATAGATGTTATTTCATCTGAAACAATTTACAAACTCAGCATTGCTAAGTCATTTTCATCGGCTATTAGCGATGTGATCGATTCATGGAAAATTTTCTCCAACAATGAGCTTAGCGGCACAACACGGCTTATACACGAAGCGAAGGAGTATGTGAAGGATGAGCTTACCAAAAAAGCCCGTGAACTCGGTGCAAATGCCATTGTAGGAATTGATTTTGAAACTTCCTTCAGTGATATAAATGGTTATGCGAAGGTTTCTATAAATGGCACAGCAGTTAAAATTTCCAAAATTGACCATGCACATTTTAATGAAACTTTGAACTTCTCCTTAAAACCGAATATTCTCTCACCGTTCAGACCCCTTTCGGTAATGCTGAATGTTTCAAACAACGTTTCTGCTGCCATTAAAATTTTTGAGTCAAAAGAAGAAAGAATCTCTAACTTTTTGGCAGATCTTTCTATCCGGACCATTTTTGATGAGGAAATTCTTCTTGAAAATATCCATTTCTACTCTTTTACCGAAGAATCCAGTAAACGTTTAGTAAGTAAATTTGTTGAAATTCCTCTGACGCCTGATATATGCCACAAAATTGCTACTTGTTCTATCATTGTAAAAAAATATATTTCCGGTAAACAATTGATTGCAATTCCTGATTCCGAGCTGGAGACTCTACCGGAGGATGTCATTTTAAATAACCCCGTTTCAGAGTATACCAATCCTGTTGATGGGATAAAGGAAGTTTTGCCTATCATTGAAAAGATGAATACTGCACAAGAAATTTATGATTACATAACTGAATTTAATGATTCGCATGGCCATTTTATAGATCCTTCGCTATTTGTTCAATTAAGGAAAACTCTTAATATTGAACGTTATTACGGAAGCGCTCCTGATTCAGCTTTAAAAAGAATTAAGATGTTCTACGATTTGCAATAAATATTTTAAATGTAAAAAGGCCCCTGCTGCAAACAGAGACCTTCTTTCAAAACTATTTTTCATACCTAGACAAGAAGATTATATCATGATTCTGGAAAAAATGAAGCTTTTTTAATAATGAATACTTGACAAGGTCTCTATATACGCTATAATGTCATTAATTAGTAAATGACTGCTGGGCGGTCGTGGAAGAGCTTTGGAATTGTATTCCAGAGCTCTTTTTGCATCTAATGTATTTCTATGCTATACTTGTACGGAGAGAACCATATTGATTATGGTTGAAAAGCACTCATGCAAGTATTTGTATGGGTGCTTTTTACTATATAAAAAACCGCCCCTGCGCCAACAGGAACGGTTTTCATGGAAACTATGCAGGCCCGGAGGCCGGTATAATCTCTCCTTAGACAAGAAGATTATACCACAATCCTCCAGCACCTGTATAGGTGCTATTTTTGTACTCTTTTTTATACAATTTTACATGGAGGATGATATTTTATGACCAAAATTCTTCGCGCCGCAAGCTACATCCGTGTCAGTACCGCTGAACAGGCTCTCCACGGATATTCTCTCCAGGCCCAGAAGGAATACCTGGAGTCTTACGCATCTACACATGGTATGCGTATTGTTGCTTCCTTCGCCGATGAAGGGCAGACCGCCCGGAAAGAGTTGAAAAAAAGAAAAGCCATCCGTGAGCTCCTGCAGAGCGTTGAACAGGAAGAGATCGACGTGATCCTGTTCTGGAAGATGGACCGGTGGTTTCGAAACGTTTCTGACTTCTACAAAGTCCAGGACGTTCTTGACGCCCATGACGTCCGCTGGATCGCCGTCGCCGAACCAAATATGAACCTTGACACCCGGGAAGGCCGGCTGAATCTCAACATCATGTTGTCCATTGGGCAGAATGAAGTAGATACCACCTCAGAGCGTATCCGATTCACTGTTGACAGTATGATTAAAAACGGTCGGCTGGTCTGGGGTGACAAGAACCTTCCCCTGGGATATCACATCGAGGATAAGAAGATCGTGAAAACCGAAGAAGAGGCTCCCATCGTGGAAGAATTTTTCCGGTATATCAAAACGCACCGAGCCAAACGCCAGACTATGCTTCATATTCAGGAAATGTTCCATATTCCTTTTTCCTATTCCCAGCTCCGAACCATGTTGAGCAGCGACTTCTACGCCGGGAAGTACCGGGATAATTACAATTACTGCCCGGCCTACCTAAGCTATGACGAACTCCTTGAGATCCGGGAAGCTCTCAGCCACAACATTAAAACCGCTCCCTCTGGCCGGGTCTATCTTTTTTCCGGTCTGCTGCGTTGCCCTCGCTGTGGAACCAAAATGGCTTCCAGAGGAAGCCAGATGATCTCAAACCGGAAGACCGGTGCCAAAAAGACTTACAACTACTATGGCTGCAATAAGGCTCTCTTGAGTAACACCTGTACATATACTCACCAGATCAGCCAGATACTCCTGGAAAAATATCTTCTGAATAATCTCGCCTCCGAGTATGCTGCTTTCCAGATCCGCTGCTCTTCCGTCTCTGAAAATAAAAAAACCGCTGCCAAAAAGCAGCGGTCCCCGGAGAAAATCAAAAGTGAAATGGAGCGCCTGAACCAGATCTTCCAGCTCGGCCGAATCGAATTTGATGAGTATAACCAGAAATACGTCAAACTTGAAAAAGAACTGGAAGAAGTCGCCGAGGCAGAGCCTGTCAAAATCAACAAGCAATATCCAAAGGTTGAAAAAGTGCTTTCTGAGGACTTCCGGGCCATGTACGATTCCCTGACCCTTGAAAACCGCCGGGCTTTCTGGCACTCTATCGTCAAAGAAATCTGTATCGACGAAAATAACCAGGTTTCTGAGGTGATTTTTCTTTAACCTGTCATGTTACTAACTGTATAACCCCATTTGGAGCCGACAAAACGATGACTGCCGTGGTCTCCGGCGAAGCGGACATCGGCTTCATGGGAAGCGAGGCTTCCATCTATGCCTACGCCCAGGGCGCTTCCGATTACGTCATCAATTTCGCCCAGCTCACCCAGCGGGCCGGAAACTTTCTCGTAGCCCGGGAAAAAATGCCAGATTTTTCCTGGGATGATCTGAAAGGAAAAACCGTTCTGGGCGGTCGAAAGGGTGGCTGCCAGGACACCATGTAAATTTACAACATCTTTACCATCGTGATCTCATCGATATAGCTTCCATCGGGAAGGCGGAAGGCTCTGGGGATTCTCCCGATCTCCTCAAATC
>UMLE01000535.1_pt1 | contig 17636 bp, 18 predicted proteins | sample 1966461 | NCBI WGS metagenome assembly UMLE01 (sample SAMEA4836196, study PRJEB28245) | human gut metagenome | biome: gut microbiome; material: fecal sample | place: Denmark | collected 2008 | reverse complement strand
ACATCACTTCAATGAGTGGTTCATGGCTTGCAATTGTTCAAGGTTTCGCAGGCATGCGTTACGATCACAACCAATTGAAGTTCAACCCATTTGTTCCTGAAGGCTGGGATCACTATAGCTTTAAGATTAACTACCGCGGTCGTTTGATCGAAGTTTATGTTGATCATGAAGGAACTAAGCTTACTTTGCTTAAGGGCGAAGACATTGATGTCTTAGTCCATGATAAGAAAGTTACTCTTAAAGAAGGTGAAACTACAAATGCTTAAAGGATTGTTATTCGATTTAGATGGTGTTTTAACCAACTCAGCTAAGTTTCACCTTACAGCTTGGAACAATTTAGCTAAGGAATTAGGCATTACCTTAACGGATGCTCAACTTGATAGCTTACGTGGTATTTCAAGAATGGATTCACTTAACTTGATCTTGAAATACGGCGGTCAAGAAGACAAATACACTGAAGCAGAAAAAGAAAAATTCGCTGCAGAAAAGAACGCTAAGTTTGTTGAACAAGTTGAAACAATGACGCCAAAGGACATCTTGCCTGGTATTCCTGAATTATTAGCAGATGCCAAGAAGCAAAACTTAAAGATGGTAATTGCTTCTGCTTCAAAGAATGCACCTAAGATTTTAACTAGATTAGGCATCATGAATGAATTTGATGGAATCGTTGATCCAGCAACTCTTCACCATGGTAAGCCAGATCCAGAAATTTACATCAAGGCGCAAGAAATTGCTGGTTTAAAGGCAAACGAAGTGATCAGCTTCGAAGATGCTAAGGCCGGTGTTGAAGCAATTAAGGCTGCTCATCAATTTGCAGTCGGCATTGGTGATAAAGAGCTTTTAAAGGAAGCTGACTACATCGTTCCAACAACTGCTGATCTTAAGCTTAGTGAAATTGAAAAAGTTTTTGAAGAAAAAGAATAAAAGTTAGAGAGTAGGGGAAACAATGGTTGAGGTTGATTTAAACCATATTTACAAGAAATACGAAGGAAACGATAAGTATTCTGTAAATGACTTTGACTTACATATTAAAGATAAGGAGTTCATCGTTTTCGTTGGACCGTCTGGTTGTGGTAAGTCAACTACATTAAGAATGGTTGCTGGTTTGGAAGACATCAGTAAAGGTACTTTGGAAATTGATCACAAGGTAATGAACGATGTCGCTCCAAAGGATAGACACATTGCTATGGTTTTCCAGAACTACGCTTTGTATCCACATATGACCATTTACGACAACATGGCCTTCGGACTTAAGTTGCGTCACACACCTAAGGATGTCATTGACAAGAAGGTTAAAGATGCAGCTAAGATGCTTGGCCTAGAAGAATACTTGGACAAGAAACCAGGTGCTTTGTCAGGTGGTCAAAGACAGCGTGTTGCATTAGGACGTGCGATCGTTCGTGCCGCACCTATCTTCTTAATGGACGAACCTTTATCAAACCTTGATGCTAAACTTCGTGTAACAATGCGTACCGAAATTGCCAAGCTTCACCAAGAATTGGGTACTACAACTATTTACGTTACCCACGACCAGACTGAAGCTATGACCTTGGCTGACAGAGTTGTTGTTATGTCTGTTGGTCATGTTGAACAAATCGGTTCACCACTTGAGGTTTACAACAAGCCAGTTAACATGTTCGTTGCTGGATTCATTGGTTCCCCTCAAATGAACTTCTTCAATGTTCACTACAAGGACGGCCGTATTTCAGACGGTAAAGGTTTGAACATCGGTATCCCTGAAGGTAAAGCAAAGATGCTCAACGAAAAGGGCTACAACGATAAAGATTTGGTCTTCGGTATTCGTCCAGAAGACATCCACTCAGAAGAAGCGTTTATGGAAACTTGGCCAGACTCAGTAATTGAATCAAAGGTTGTTGTTTCAGAACTTTTGGGTGCAACCATCCAACTTCACCAAGAAGTCGATGGTACTGAATTTACTGCTATTGTAAATTCACGTGATTATCACAAGCCAGGTGACATGGTCAAGATGGGTTTCGATGTTAACAAGGCTCACTTCTTTGACAAGGACACCACAAAGGCTATCGTTAACTAATTTAATTTATTAAAGCTTACAACCATATGTAGCAAAGGCTACTGTTGTTAAGAAATTGTTTATTGTTTTGATTTTTTTAGGAGGAAAAAGTCATGAAGTTTTGGAAGAAAATGGCTTTAGGTAGTACTGCTGTTTTAGCTGCTATGTCACTTGCAGCTTGTTCAAACGGCTCATCAAATTCATCAAGTAGTAGTAGTAGCTCAAACAAGAGTGCTAATTTGACCCTTTGGGTAGATACTGAACAAGTTCCTTACTACAAGCAAATTGCTAAGGACTTTACTAAGAAGAACAAGAACATTAAGGTTCGTGTTGTTCAAAGTCCTAACGGTTCAGCTAACGCTAAGACTGATGTTGGTAAGGACCCATCAAAGGCTGCCGATGTATTTGAAGTTCCTAACGACCAATTAGGTCAAATGGCTGAAGCTGGTTACATTAACCCACTTTCACCTTCAGCAACTAAAGACATTAAGGCTAACTACATTAGCGTTGCATCAAAGGGTGTAACTTGGAAGAACAAGATTTACGCATTCCCATACGCACAACAAGCTCAAACTATTTACTACAACAAGTCTAAGCTTTCTGCAGATGACGTTAAGGATTGGAAGACTTTAACCTCTAAGGGTGTTGTAGCTACTGACTTTACTAACGCATACGTAATGTGGCCAGTAATGTTCTCAGCAGGTACAAAACTTTACGGTGACAACGGTGAAGACCTTAAGGGTTCAACTATGAACTCACAAAACGGTGTAAACGCATTGAAGTGGTACGCAGCTCAAAAGAACAACAAGGGCGTAATGCAAACTTCAAACGCTTTGAACCAATTGAAGAAGGGTAACGCACAAGCTATTCTTGATGGTCCATGGAACGCAGCTAACATTAAGAAGATCTTAGGCAAGAACTTCGCAGTTGCTAAGTATCCTAAGATTGACGTTGGTGGTAAGAAAGTACAAATGGAAGCATTCCTTGGTATCGAAGGCTTCGCAGTTAACTCACACACCAAGAATGCTAAGGCTGCTTCAGATTTAGCTGCTTACATCACTAACAAGAAAGCTCAATTAATTGCCCACAAGGAAGCTGGTCAAATTCCTGTACTTAAGGCTGCTGTAAACTCAAGCGCTGTTAAGACTGACCCAGTTGCTGAAGCTGTAATTGAAATGGCTAAGCCAGGTAACTCAGTATTGCAACCAATGCTTCCACAAATGGCAACATTCTGGAACGAAGCAGCTCCACTTATCAGTGGTACTTACGACGGCAAGATCAAGCCAGCACAATACAAAGCAAAGCTTGCTAAATTGCAAAAAGATATTTCAAAGAAATAATTTAAATCAAATATTTCTTAAAGCATAAGCAAAGGTTGGCAAAAAATTCCAACCTTTTTGCCTAAGAAGGGGAGAAGTTATGTTTCTAAAGAAAAAGCATGTAGCTCCTAAAGCAACATATCGCGAAGTATGGTCTAAAGGCGATGCTGCTACCAAATTATCATTCTTTATAATGGGTAGTAACGCCTTATCCAACAAGCAATGGGCAAAAGGGCTCGTATTTCTGATTTCAGAAATCGTATTCATTGCTTGGTTCGTACTTAGCGGTGTTCCAACTTTAAACTCGTTAGCTACATTAGGTACTGATAAAACAAAAAAAGTTGTCTATGATGCCGCGCAAGGTGTTTATGTCACCAAGCAACCTTCAAACTCAGTTTTGATTTTGCTGTTCGGTGTTTTGGCTATCATGTTATGTATTGCAATGATTGCTCTTTACATCGCCAACTTAAAATCAACTAGACACAACTACGTTTTGAAGCGTGATGGTGAACATATCGCAACTAACGTTGAAGAACTTAAGAGTTTGCTCGACACTCGTTTGCACGCAACCTTAATGTTTATTCCATTACTTGGTATTCTGTTCTTCACGGTTTTGCCAACGGTTTTCATGATCTCGATGGCTTTTACCAACTATGATCGTCAACACCCAATTGCCTTCTCTTGGACCGGGTTCCAAGCGTTCGGTAATGTGCTTAGTGGTGACCTTGCTGGTACTTTCTTCCCAGTATTAGGCTGGACTTTGATTTGGGCTGTAGCTGCTACTGCTACTACCTTCTTCTTCGGAGTACTGCTTGCCTTATTGATCGAATCAAAGGGTATTAAGTACAAGGCATTCTGGAGAACTATCTTCGTAATTATTTGGGCTGTCCCACAATTCGTATCACTTTTGATGATGGCTCAATTCTTGGACTACCAAGGTGCTTTGAACAACATCTTGATGAACTTGCACTGGATTAGTTCGCCAATTCACTTTATTGACAACCAAGCTTCTCCATTAGTTGCAAGATTAACCGTTATTATCGTTAACATGTGGATTGGTATCCCAGTTTCAATGTTAGTTTCAACTGCGATTATCCAAAACTTACCACAGGATCAAATTGAAGCTGCCAAGATTGACGGTGCTAACGCAGTACAAATCTTCAGATCAATCACTTTCCCACAAATCTTATTTGTTATGGCACCTTCACTTATTCAACAATTCATTGGTAACATCAACAACTTCAACGTTATCTTCTTGCTGACTGGTGGTGCACCAATGAACAGTAAATATAACGGCGCCGGATCGACTGACTTGCTGGTAACGTGGCTATATAACTTGACCTTCGGGCAAGAGCAACGTTATAACGCATCAGCGGTACTAGGTATCTTAATCTTCATTATTAGTGCGGTCGTCTCGCTGATAGCCTACAGACACACTAATGCTTACAAGGAGGGCTAGACATGAAGTCATATACAAATCAAAGACGGCTCTCATTAATCTTTCGGTATATCCTCTTAGCACTTTTAGCAATTATCTGGATTTTACCAATTGTGTGGATCGTCTTAGCAAGTTTCTCATATAACGATACTGGATTTGTTTCGACCTTCTGGCCAGAACAATTCACGTTGCAGAACTATATTGGGATTTTTACGAACCCACAATATCCATTTGGTAACTGGATTATTAACACATTGATTGTTTCTCTTGCATCAATGATCGTTTCAACATTCTTGACTATTTCAGTTGCTTACGTTCTGTCACGTCTTCGTTTTAGATTTAGAAAACCTTTCTTGCAAATTGCTTTGGTTCTTGGGATGTTCCCAGGCTTCATGTCAATGATCGCTTTGTACTACATCTTAAAGGGTCTTAACATGTTAAACCTCTTTGGCTTATTCTTGGTTTACGTTGGTGGTGCCGGCCTTGGCTTCTACGTTGCTAAAGGATTCTTCGATACTATTCCTAGATCAATCGACGAAGCTGCCGAAATCGACGGTGCTACTAAATGGCAAGTATTCATCCACATTGGTTTACCACTTTCAAAGCCAATGATTGTTTACACTGCTTTGACTGCTTTCATTGCTCCATGGACAGACTTCATTTTCTCAGGTATTATTCTTTCAACCTCAGGAAATGCTAAAACTTACACGGTTGCTTATGGTTTGTACAACATGGTGCACACAGCCAAAGGTAATGCGACTGCATACTTCGCACAATTCGTTGCAGGGTGTGTAATCATCGCTATCCCTATCACTATCTTGTTCGTATTCATGCAGAAGTTCTACGTTAACGGAATTACTGCTGGTGCAGATAAAGGTTAATCAAAAATTTGCTTATGCTAAAAAATGTCTTGCTTCGGCAAGGCATTTTTGTTTGCTTTTGAAGGCGAAGTTATACAATCAACTTAAGATGATTAACATAACTAGAATTAGGAAGTGACGAAATGAAGATTGGGGAAGCGTTAAGACAAGAAAGACTGCGATTGAATCTTAGTCAAAGTCAGATGGCTGGGGATGTATTGACTAAGTCATTTTATGCAATAAGAAAAGAAAGCTAGGAGGAGAAACAAAGAATACCGCCTCATCTATTGATGAGGGGATGAATTTGTTTCTCCTCCTTTTTGCTTTTAATGATATAATATAAATAAGCTAAAAAGCTTATGCTATATGTGTTTAGGAGAGATTTAATGGTAAAAGAATATCATACTTCTTCTAGTGTCTCGATCTTGATTTATCATCTTGTTTGGGTAACCAAATACCGCAAAAAAGTGTTAGATCAAGAATGCCGTGAACTGCTAGATCAGAAAATAAGAGAAATCCTCGCTGATAATTCCTGTCAAGTTGAAGCGCTAACGGTGATGCCTAACCACGTTCATTTGGAAGTAGTCATGCCCCCGTGGATGTCGGTTACAGTTTTGATTAAGAAGCTAAAAGGCACGACCGCTAGATGGCTCTTTAAAGAAAAGCCGGAACTCAGAGAAAGCCTGTACCATCATCATTTATGGTCGCCATCATATTTTGCAAGAACTGTTGGCAACTGTTCAGAAGAAACCATCAAGCAATATGTAGAAACTCAATGGGAGCGCCCACTTAAGTAGATTAGAAAGGAGAAGATAATCCATGCGTCAAAAGTCAAACCGAGCCCTTGATGAAGTCAAGTACGGTGTAGCACAAATCAGAATGTATCCGACTACTGCACAAAAGACTTACTTTTGGCGCTTGTTTGGTGCTAACCGTTGGTTATGGAATCAAATTAAAGACATGACCGACAAGCGGTATCAAAATAATAAGAAATTATTATTCCCATCAACTGCTTCCCTAAAAAAGCTCTTGCCAAGACTAAAGCAGGAATATCCTTGGCTAAAAAAAGCAAACTCCACATCTCTGCAGGCAACAGTTGAATATTACTGCAATGCCCAAGAAGCCTTCTTCAAGCAGACACCGGTTGGCAGAAAGCCACCTAAATTTAAAGGACGGCATTTCTACCGCCAAAGTGCCACTTTAAAGAATGTCCCTTCTAAGCGCAAAGATGGCAGTCTGCTCTACCCGATTCAGACAGTGAATAAATACTGCCTCAGAATTGGAACGAGAAAGCCAATATTTGTAGAAACCAGTTCACTTAATCGACTAAAGCATAAGGTGATTAAGCGGATGATGGTCGTCTATCGCGCTGATCTTGACCGTTTCTATTTAAGCTTTGTCGTAGCTGATCAGAAGGAAGAATTACCACAATACCAAGCCAAGACGCAAAAGACCGGCAAGATGATCGGCATTGATGTCGGCTTAGGCAATGAATGGCTAGTAACCAGTGATAATCACCGTTGGAGCGTACCGCAAACTTTTGAAGCAGAAAAAGCAAAAAATTTGCGCCAAAGCCATTGTGATCGTAACCGGACTGCAGTTGAGAAGCGAGTGGCACGTTTCAATCAAAAACACAAAGAGACTAAGATTGATAAGTACGACTTTGCCAACTGGCAAAAGCTTAGAAAGACTAAAAGCAAGTATCAAGTAAAGATTAACAATATTCGCCTAGACTACATCCAGCAAGCAACTACTTGGCTTGTTAAGCACTATGATGTAATTGCCATTGAAGATTTGAAAACCAAGAATCTTCTAGGCAATCACAAATTAGCGCATAATATTGCCAATGCAGGTTGGAGCATGTTTAGACGAATGCTGGCATATAAGTGCAAGTGGTACGGCAAGAAGCTGATTGTTGTCCCACCGCAATATACTAGCCGGATTTGTTCAGACTGCGGACAAAAAAATCCTGCTTTTGCGCATATGAAAACACGCGACTGGCTAAGCGTAAGAGAATGGACTTGTCCGTTTTGTCGTGCCGAGCATGATCGCGATGTTAACGCAGCTAAGAATATCCTAGCCAGAGCAGTTTGCTAGACTGCTGTAAATAATTAGTGGGTATGGAACTAGACCCTGCTAAAAAGCCCGACCGCTATCACGTTGTAGGTATTAAAAAACTACAGTCGGCTATGAAAGTAGCCCACATTTTCGAGTGAACGTGGCAAGTCTAGGTGTTCGCAAGATCTCTAAAAAGAGACCACCCATCTATCTGATGGGTGGTAGTTCATTTTGAGAATAGAGCAGTGTAGGTATAAAAAAGGCTAAGTTGTCTTTATGTCATTATTCCTTAATATGCAAAACTTTTCAAAAATAATAAAATATCTACAATTGCTTTTGGACTATTCCAATTATTGTGAGATCTAACGTGTTAGAATTAAAACGTAAAAATAGAAACAGTTTTATAAGGACACAAAAATGACTGACATTAAAATTATACAAGGTGATATTACTAAGATGAAGGCTGATGCAATAGTGAATGCAGCCAATAATTCACTTCTTGGTGGAGGTGGTGTTGATGGTGCGATTCATGCGGCTGCCGGCCCTCATTTGCTTGAAGAATGTATGACTTTGCATGGTTGTCATACAGGGGATGCAAAGATCACCTTAGGCTATGATCTGCCAGCTAAGCACGTAATTCATACAGTTGGTCCAGTATATTCAGGTAAGTCTAGTGATTGTGATATGCTAAGGGCTTGCTATCGTAATTCTTTAGACTTAGCTAAAAAAGCAGATTTGCATAGCATTATTTTCCCAGCTATTTCAACTGGTGCATTTGGCTTTCCTGCTAAGATAGCAGCCGAGATTGCCTATGATACGATTGCTGAATGGCAGAAAGAAAACTCAAAATATAAAATGCAAGTTGCCCTTTGTGCGTATGATGATAGGATGTATCAGTTATACAAGCAAGTTGCGGCATAAGAAAAAGACTGTTTAGTCTGAAGAAGAACTAAACAGTCTTATTTTTTTATTATTTGTTTCTATAAGAAATTCCCCAGGCAAAGACTAACACTAAAATGAAGTTAATTAATAGCGTAAATCCAGTTACCCAGAAAACAGTCGCATAATTAGAGAAGCCAGAAATGGTGGAACCCATCATTGATCCAAGGACAGCCCCAACAGCTTGGAAGGACTGGTTATAGCTGAAAATCCGGCCAAAGCTCTCAGATGGAGTATTAAGGGTTAATACTGTTTGAGCAGCGGGCAACATCCCTGCACTGGCAATCCCTAAGATAAAACGTAGAAATGCTAATACCCATGGAGAATTTGTCAATGCCATTGGTACGAACAATACAGCTCCAATGATTAAACCTAAACGTAACACACGTAACGGCCCGATTTCGTCCATCTTGTGGCCAATCTTAGAAGCGGCGATCAATGTACCTAACCCTGGAGTAGCTGCAACTACACCCGCTACAAAAGCTACGTCACCACTACCATGCATCATTGATTTAACATAGAGTGAAACAATCGGATCGATAGACATAGTGGAAGATTGAACGATCATTGTAGTGATAAACATGATAATAATCAGTTTCAAATGAGGCAAACTCTTCATGATTTCGCCCATTGGCTTCATCTTTTCACGAGAGATTGGCGTAAAGTCTTCGTGAACCAAGAATGTTGTACCCAAAAATACAATGAACATCAGGACACCAGTAATGAAGAAAGGAATCCGATAGCCCCAGGCACCGCCTAATAAATTGCCGAAAAAGCTAGATAAGGCACCACCTAGAAGTGGCCCAACCAAGTTGCCAGCAGTACCAGCCGTCATCATCTGGCTCATTACCCAGCCACTTTTTTGATGTGGCGTTTCACTAGCCATTAATGCTGTTGCGTTATTGATATAACCTGAAAAAGAGCCCTGAATAAAACGCATAACGACGATATAAAGGGCGTTAGGAGCAAAACCAGTCAAGGTAATAGTAATTGCCATCACGCCAGAGGCACGCATGCACATTAACTTTCTGCCTTTACGGTCAGCTAAACTGCCCCAATAAGGAGAAACAATTGCCTGGGCAATAAAGGTCATGGCAAAAGCTAGACCTGAGTAAAGGTTGATTTGTAATTTAGAATAATTGCCCAAATCTGAAATAAATAGAGAAACAAAAGGCATGGTCATTGAGTAACCCATACCGGTAATAAAACAGCCTAGCCATAGGGTATAAAAGGCCTTATGCCAGCCGGCAGGAAAGGCACTAGATTTTGCAGTAGTCAAAAAGTCATCTCTTTCAAGCTAAAAATAAATGTTAATCAATAATATTAATTTTAGCACATGCAAAAAGCTAAAATTTTCCTCAAATTCTTATATAAAGCGTAACTATTGCAATTATAATGTGCTACGATAGTGATTCGAGGAAGGAGTTATCAAAAGATGGCACATATGTCACGGCGAGAATACCGGATGAAAAAAGAGCATAGCCAAGCAGGTGCTGATCAATCCCGGATTAATTATTCAAGAAGCAAAGTAAATAGCCGAGAAAAATTTAGAAGTAGGAAAATTAGCAATCCGCAACCAATTGATCATGCTAATGTTGCTCGTGCATCTAGAGAAAATACCTCTAGAGAGAATTATTATCACGTTAAGCTAAACTTTTGGACGATTTTCTCGGACCGTCCTTATGTTTCCGTAGCGATCATCGTTTTAGCCCTATTCTTCATTATGATTAAAATGTGGTGGGGTCTAGCTGCTTTATTCGTACTTGTCATCATTGGAATTTTTATTATCGGACGCAGTCATCACCCAAATCGTGTACTGAGTCTAGAATTCCATATGAAGGCTTCTAGAAAATTGAGCATGCTACGTGCCTTTGAACTTGGTGGTTCAATGGTTATGTTTTTGGCAACTTATATGAAGCAGGTTGTAACGGTCGACTTCTCATCGGCAGGATCAACCGATAGCTTCCAAATCGTCCAAGGCGTGCTTTCAAATAACGGTGGCTACTACGGTCAACAAGGTTCATATTTCTTAAGCTTGCTTAACACTATCACGGGCGGTCAGCTTTGGAGCTCATATCGTTACGCAACTAACAGTGCACAAATGATGAGTAGTAGTTCTGGGCGCTGGATCATTATTTGGATCATGCTTTTAATGATTGCGCCAGCTATCTGTGTTTTGGCTCAATTCTTTAAAGAGCCATATTCAAGAAATGTGACATTGGTGACATCATTGATTACAACGATCAGTTTCGTTTTAACTCCAGTGCTGATGCGTAGATGGGTTGTTGGTTATGCGATGGAAAATCAAATGACTGGGGCAGCCGCTAATAATGCGGTGCACATCGGAACAATGGCCTATGTCGGCATGGCGTGTTCAATCATGGTGTTGGTCATTGCAATTTACCGTTTTGTAAAACAAGATAATTTTGAATAAGGAAAAAACTTCTGCAAGTATTAATATGTTGTCCACGGGACTAAATATGATGGCTCAAGTTGTAATTAATGGTTTAACAGGATATTTAATTTTGACAGGTAATTTGTCCATAGGTGTATTTTTTAGTATAGGTAATTTCGCTAGTCTTATATTTTCTGAATTAGTTGTTTTGAACCAAAATACGACTATGATTCAATCAGCAAAAGACCTAAATAATAAGCTTTTAGTTGAACTAAAACCTGTCAATAATAAAGAAAATGGTCAAAATAATATTGCTAATTTTGCGAAACTATCAATAGTTAAACTCCAAGAGCATTTTAGTAATGGTGAGGTTGTTTCATATCCTGATATTACAATTAAATCAGGCGAAAAAATTCTTTTATCAGGTGACAGTGGTACAGGAAAAAGCACATTATTTAAGTTAATATTAGGGGAATTAAAACCTACCGAAGGAAAAATCATTTTTAAAGATAAAAATGGTCAGCAAATTCATCCTGATTTAGCTAAAATTGGATATATTCCTCAATATCCTACGCTTTTTCCAGGAACAATTAAGGAAAATATTACAATGTTTAATAATAAGTTAGATGGTGAAACTGAAGAAGTTGCTAAAAAATGCAATTAGGTACAGACCTAAAAAAATGCCTAATGGCATAAATACATACATTAATTTGGATCAATTGAATCTATCGGGTGGTCAAAGACAAAAAATTGTTTTAGCAAGGACTAAGGTCTATGGTAGTAAGTTACTATTAATTGATGAAGGAACATCAGCTATTGATGAAAAAGCTACTTTGAAAATTTTAAAGAATATTTTACAAGGCCCTGAAGCAATTGTCTTTATTGCACATAATTGGTCGAAGGAATTACATGATCTTTTTGATAGAGAGATTTATTTACAAGATAATAAATAATGTTATACCTATTGTGGGATGGAGGTGAATCTTCATCCCACAAATTTTTGCCCCAAATAAGATTTAAACGCAACAAAAAAAACAGCTTAGTCAATTGGACTAAACTGTTTTTTCTTTTATTTTTCTGGGAATTAAGTAGTGAATAATGAACCTTTATTTTTAATACCAGTTGTGAGCTAACCAAAACTTCTTGGCATTTACCCATGAACCGTAACGGCCGTAAACGTAGTTGTCAGCAGTACGTTCTTGGTTCTTTGGTGATAAGTCGCCACGTAAGTAACTGATATTTAATTGGTACTTACCGTAACAAACACCGTTTCTAGCAGTGTAGCTACCACCTGATTCGCGCATTGCGATCCAGTTCTTAGCAGCCTTTTCTTTCTTTGAAAGCTTTCTGGTTGCGGCTTGTACAGTTTGATTGCCTGAGTTGGTAGAAAAAGTTTCGGCAACTGCGACACATGCAAAGGCAAGTGCTAATGCAGCTAAGATTTTTACTAAAGTAGATTTAACGTGTTTATTCAATTTATTCATTCCTTATTTAAAACTTTAAAAAATTATTTATTTCTTAATGACTATAATTATATAGTACAAGGTCAATGTGACAGCAGTGTTACAAAATGACAACGTCACTCTTACAATCAAGAATAATTAGCCTTTTTTAAACGTTTACGTCCTTAGTTTGGTAAAATTTAAGGGAAATATGTATTATTTAGGAGGTCAAAATGGCTGTAAAACGTTTTTATGAAATTTTTCACCCAGAACATTACGATTTGCGCATCAATGTAAACCGTAAGAATAAAGAGATTAACGGTACTTCTACTATTACTGGTGACGTAATTGAAAACCCAGTATTCATTAATCAAAAGTTTATGACCATCGACAGCGTTAAGGTTGATGGCAAGGACGTTGATTTTGAAGTAGTTGAAAAAGACGAAGCAATCAAGATTGAAACTGGCGTAACTGGCAGAGCCGTAATCGAAATTGCTTATAGCGCACCACTTACCGACACTATGATGGGTATTTACCCTTCATACTACGAATTAGAAGGCAAGAAGAAGCAAATTATCGGTACGCAATTTGAAACTACTTTTGCTCGTCAAGCATTTCCATGTGTTGATGAACCAGAAGCTAAGGCTACCTTCACCCTTGCCCTTAAGTGGGATGAAGAAGACGGCGAAGTTGCACTTGCCAACATGCCAGAAGTTGAAGTTGACCAAGATGGCTACCACCACTTTGAAGAAACTGTTCGTATGTCAAGCTACCTTGTTGCATTTGCCTTTGGTGACTTACAATCAAAGACTACTCACACCAAGGATGGCGTTTTGATTGGTGTTTACGCAACTAAGGCTCACAAACCTAAGGAATTGGACTTTGGCCTAGATATTGCTAAACGCGCAATTGAATTTTACGAAGACTTTTACCAAACTAAGTACCCACTTCCACAATCATTACAACTTGCTTTGCCAGACTTCAGTGCTGGTGCCATGGAAAACTGGGGTCTTGTAACTTACCGTGAAGCTTACTTATTGCTTGACCCAGACAACACTAGTCTTGAAATGAAGAAGCTTGTTGCCACTGTTATTACTCACGAATTGGCTCACCAATGGTTCGGTGACTTGGTAACCATGAAGTGGTGGGACAACTTATGGCTTAACGAAAGTTTCGCTAACATGATGGAATACTTGTCAGTTGACGCTTTGGAACCTGACTGGCACATCTGGGAAATGTTCCAAACTAGTGAAGCTGCTGCCGCATTATCACGTGATGCTACAGACGGTGTTCAACCAATTCAAATGGAAATTAACGACCCAGCTGATATTGACTCTGTCTTTGACGGTGCCATCGTTTACGCTAAGGGTTCAAGAATGTTAGTTATGGTTCGTTCACTTCTTGGCGACGATGCTTTGAGAAAGGGCCTTAAGTACTACTTCGATCACCACAAGTTTGGCAATGCCACTGGTGATGATCTTTGGGATGCACTTTCAACTGCTACTGATCTTGATATCGGTAAGATTATGCACTCATGGCTTAAGCAACCAGGTTACCCTGTAGTTAACGCATTTATCGATGAAGATGGTCACTTGAAGCTTACTCAAAAGCAATTCTTCGTTGGCGAAGGTGAAGACAAGGGTAGACAATGGCAAATTCCATTGAACGCAAACTTCGACGCTCCTAAGATTATGTCTGAAAAAGAATTAGACTTAGGTAACTACAAGGTTATCCGTGAAGAAGCAGGTCACCCACTTAGACTTAACATTGGCAACAACTCACACTTCATCGTTAAGTACGACAAGACTTTGCTTGATGATATATTGTCAGAGGTTGACGAACTTGAACCAATTGATAAGTTGCAATTATTGCAAGACCTTAGACTTTTGGCAGAAGGTAAGCAAATTTCATACGCTTCAATCGTGCCACTTCTTACTAAGTTTGCAGATTCTAAGTCAAGCTTGGTAATCAACGCATTGTACACTACTGCTGCTAAATTGCGTCAATTCGTTGAACCAGATTCTGCCGCAGAAAAGAACTTGAAGAAGCTTTACGATCTCTTATCTAAGGATCAAGTTGCTCGCTTAGGCTGGAAGGTTAAGGCTGGCGAAAGCGATGAAGATATTCAAATTCGTCCATATGAATTAGCTGCTAGTCTTTACGCAGAAAATGCTGACTCAATTAAGGCAGCTCATAAGATCTTCACTGAAAATGAAGACAATTTGGAAGCAATGAATGCTGATGTTCGTCCATATGTTTTGATCAATGAAGTTAAGAACTATGGCAGTCACGACTTAGTTGCTAAGTTGATCAAGGAATACCAAAGAACTGCAGATGCTTCATACAAGGCTGACTTACGTGCAGCTGTAACCAGCACCATTGACAAGGCTGAAGTTAACTCAATCGTTGACAAGTTTGAAGATGCTGACGTCATTAAGCCACAAGACCTTCGTGGTTGGTACCGTGGACTTCTTGCAAACCACCATGGTCAACAAGCTGCTTGGGACTGGATCAGAGAAGATTGGGACTGGCTTGATAAGACTGTTGGTGGCGACATGGAATTCGCTACATTTATCACAGTTACTACCGGTGTCTTCCATACTCCTGAAAGACTTAAGGAATTCAAGGAATTCTTTGAACCTAAGGTAAATATTCCACTTCTTAGTCGTGAAATTAAGATGGACATTAAGGTCATCGAAGGCAAGGTTAACTTGATCGAAGACGAAAAAGATGCTGTAAACAGTGCAGTTGCTAAGGCAATTGACTAAAAAATAAATAGCTAAAGAAATAAGGATCCACTATGTAAGAAGTGGATCCTTATTTTTCGTGGTATAATATCTTTTATTGCTTACCTTAGATAAGAGGGGAGTTTTTCTTTGGGTAAACGAGATTCAGATACAGCATTTTTCGGACAACCAAAGGGTTTGTCCACTTTATTCTTCACTGAAATGTGGGAGCGTTTCAGTTACTACGGCATGCGTGCCATCTTACTTTTCTACATGTATTACGCAGTTACCAAGGGTGGTCTTGGTATGGACCAAACTACCGCTGCTTCAATCATGTCAATTTATGGTTCGCTTGTTTATTTATCTACCTTAGTTGGTGGTTGGCTCTCAGATAGAGTATGGGGTTCAAGAAAGACCGTCTTTTATGGTGGTGTCTTGATCATGCTCGGTCACATTGTTTTGGCTTTGCCAGCTGGTGTTAGTGCATTGTATGCCTCAATCGCTTTGATCGTGGTTGGTACGGGTTTGCTTAAACCTAACGTATCTTCAATGGTTGGTGGTCTTTACTCTGTAGAAGATCGTCGTCGAGACGCTGGTTTTAGTATTTTTGTTTTTGGTATTAATATTGGTTCATTCCTTGCACCACTCCTTGTACCATGGGCAGCACAAGGCTTCGGCTTTAACGTGTTTGGCACCGAATGGAACTTCCATGCCGGCTTTTCACTTGCCGCTATTGGTATGTTCTTGGGTTTAGTGCAATACACTCTTGGTGGTAGAAAATATCTTTCAACTGATAGTTTGACGCCAAATGACCCAATTGATAAAGGCGATTTGCTCAACATTATTAAATGGGTAGTTATTGGTATTTTCGCAATCGCTATTGTATTAGCTGCAATGGCTGGTGTAGGTCAATTAAACGTTAATAACGTTATTACTTTGCTTACTATTTTGGCTATTGCGTTGCCAATCTACTACTTCGTCATGATGCTCCGGAGCCCTAAGGTTACTAAGATTGAACGTTCACGTGTTAAAGCTTATATTCCATTATTCTTCGCCGCAGCTATTTTCTGGGGAATAGAAGAATCCGGTTCAGTTGTTTTAGCACTTTTTGCGGAACAAAGAACTGTGCTTCATGTTGGCAGCTGGCACTTTGCGGCAGCTAACTTTCAGTCACTTAACCCATTGTTTATCATGATCTTGACGCCAGTATTCGTTTGGCTTTGGGAACACTGGAAAAAGCAACCAAGTGCACCAGGTAAATTCGCTGCAGGTCTTGTATTTGCAGGCCTTTCATACATGTGGATGGCTTTGCCAGGGATGCTCTTTGGTACCAGTGGCAGAGTTAGTCCATTATGGCTTGTCGGTTCATGGTTCTTGGTTGAAATTGCGGAAATGCTGATTTCACCAATTGGTTTGTCAATTACGACTAAGCTTGCGCCAAATGCTTTCCGTTCACAAATGATGAGTATGTGGTTCATGGCTGATGCAACCGGTCAGGCAGTTAACGCCCAAATTGTTAAATTCTATTCTTCTGGTACTGAAGTTCAATACTTCTTGGCTGTTGGTATAGTGAGTGCAATCTTCGGCATTATTATGTTTGCTTTAGTTAAAAAAATTAACGTCTTAATGGAAGGCGTACACTAGTTGAAAAATAATCCTACTGAAAAAGTAGAAAATTAATTGAGCGAATATCGCCTATAAAACGTTGATATCATTCATTGGTGTGGCTATTTTATCAATGGGAACCACGTTTTTGCGTGGTGGTCTAGATTCATTTACTGCCGTGAACACCGGTATTTCTAACAAATTAGGAATCGGACTTGGTGTTTACCAATTAGCAGTGAACTTGGTGATTTTCATTTTTATTTTGTGGCTGGACCGTAAGCAAATCGGAATCGGTACTATCTTAAACATGGTTCTGGTCGGATTTGAAATTCAATGGTTTACTACGATTTACCACCAATTATTTGGCTACCGAACTACGTTCTTGATTGTGGCAGCTGACACCTTGATCGGTTTGATTTTGTTCACGCTGGGGTGCATTGCTTTACATGGCACCGGACCTTGGTGCGGCACCATATGATGCTATTGCACCAATTATCACGCAAAGAACGAAGTTATCTTACCGAACTGCTAGAATCACACAAGAAGTTTTATTCATGGTTGCTGCCGTTATGCTTTTGTCGCACATTGGTAAGCGTACTTATCACACTATCTATAACGCGTTGCAAACGACTGAAACGATGCGTAACAACATGTCTGAATACTCAACTTCTGATTTAAATTTCTTAACGTTCTTATGCTTTAAGGAAGATTTTCTTAAACTGATCATTAATTTATCCGCATAATTTATTCAAATCCTCCGAGTATTCTATAGACAATTAAAATTTAATGAAAAACGCCCGAAAATCCCCGTATTTTAATGCG
>UMLE01015018.1_pt1 | contig 18656 bp, 15 predicted proteins | sample 1966461 | NCBI WGS metagenome assembly UMLE01 (sample SAMEA4836196, study PRJEB28245) | human gut metagenome | biome: gut microbiome; material: fecal sample | place: Denmark | collected 2008 | reverse complement strand
GCAGTTCATTCAAACCGGTCCATTGCATAGGTTTTCTCTCCTCAATTGTCCTTGGCGTTTGCACGTCAGTTTTTATGATGTTATGGCAGAGGGGCGGGCAGGCGCAAAAACAAAAACAGCCCCATCCCAAAAGGGACGAGGCTGTGTAAAACTGCTCCGTGGTACCACCCAAATTGCAAAGGATAAAACTGCTTGTCCCCTGCCGCTTTCGGCGCGGTAACGCTGCGCTGCGTCCGACTTGTTTCGCCGGAAGCTCCGGGGCGGCACGAAACGAGACCTGCCGGAGCGCCTTGCAGCTGGAAGCGCTCTCTCTGGGCGGCGGTGTGCATTTCTGACCCCATCATTGCCATCTGTCATAATTCACGTTTTGCCGCAAAGGCGCATATTCGCCCCTTGCGTACACTTAAATTATAGCATGGGCTCTGCGTTTGTCAACGGGTTTTCCACAAATTTTACGGCACCCAGATGCGGTCTACATGGGTCATCTCGCCGTTTTGGATGGTCACGGTCGTGTTTCCCGCATTCCACCCATAAACATCTTCTTCGCTGCTCATTGCATCGCAAACCGCCCGGTCTCCCTTGACCATCACTGGGTCGGCTCCAAAGTCTGCTGCGCCGTCCGATAGTTCGATATCGTCTGCCATAACAAGCTGCTTCACCACACCAACTTCATAATAAGCGGGAAAATCATCCCATGTCAGAGTCCGGTAATGGTCCTCCTCTTTGCATAAGTCGATGCCGCCTTCTTCTATTCCGCCGTTGATGGTCACATAGTTGTTTTCCCGCTCGATGCTCTCCACGGTCAGGGCTGTAGTTTCCTCTGTCCCGTTTAGATGTGTTACAATGGTATCGCCTTCGCTCAATGCTTCTATCTCTGGGGCTGTGTACCGGTCATAGTCGTATACGACCGCGTCGTTGATGGTATTCTTGCGTTCACCGACCCATACTTTATCGCTTTCAAAGCTGATGTGATAGGTGCCATCCGAAAGGGGGTCGCTCAGTAAAACGCCTTGCATGGGCTGTACTTCCGTTTTTTGCGCCTCCTGCGCCTCCGAAGAGGTCGTGCTTGGCGTGGAAGCCGCTGTGCTTCCCGCCGTGGAACTGGAGGCCCCACAGCCCGCCATGGTGATCCCAAGCGCCAAAAGCACCGTAAATGTTCCTATTTTATGGTTCCATCTCATACGAAAACCTTCTTTCTCTTGCTTGACGGAACGTTTCCGTTCCGCTACAATAAAAACGATTCAAAGACACATTCTATTTCAAGATAGAGAGGAAAATTTCCGTGAAAATCTTAAAAGTAAAATGTCTGGCCCCCACCCGGCTCGACAACTATCTGATGCAGCAGTTCCCGGCACTGAACCCGGGCCGCCTGAACAAGGCTCTGCGGGAGAACAAGATCAAGCTGAACGGCAAAAAGCAGCCCCTTTCCACCCGCGTGATGGCAGGCGACGAGATCAAGCTGTTCATCCTGGACGAGGTGCTGGATGCCGACAAGCGGGTGGAAGGCCCGGCGTGGAAGAACGCCCGCGGCCCGGCACAGGTCATCTACGACTGCCCGCAGATCCTGGTGGTGAACAAGCCCGCTGGCCTTGCCGTGGACGGCCCCGAGGACGACACCCTGCTCAACCGTGCTTTGCTCTACCTCAACCAGCAGGGCGAGTACAAGGAGAACGATCTGTACACCCCGGCCCTCTGCCACCGGCTGGACACCGGCACCAGCGGCTTGGTCCTCATCGCCAAGACCCCCGAGGCCGAGCAGCTGTTCCTTGAGGTCATCAAGAACCGCGAGGTCAAAAAGACCTACCTCTGCGTCACCTTTGGCCGCCCCACCCCGCCGGACGGCACCCTGGGCGGCTACCTGCTCAAGGATGCAGACCGGGGCATCGTGAAGATCGTGCCCGACAAGCAGCCCGGTGCCAAGGACGTGGAGACCCAGTACGAGACCGTTGCCGTCTCCGGCCGTCTGGCCCTGCTCAAGGTCCGGCTCATCACCGGCCGCACCCATCAGATCCGCGCCCACATGGCAAGCATCGGCTGCCCCATCCTGGGCGACAGCAAATACGGCAACAACACCGCCAACCGGGAGCTCAAGCTCAAGTATCAGGCCCTCTGCGCCTGGGAGCTGGTCCTCCCACGCTTCACCTCTCCCGACTTCGCCGACCTCTCCGGCAAGACCTTCCGCGCACCGAAGCCCTGGTATTACCAGCAGGTACTGGATGGAACGTTGAAGTAAACTTTGCTTTATCAATGTTGATTGCGAGGATGTTTTATGGCTCTTCCAAAGTATAACGAGTTTTATCGGCTTGTGTTGACCGTTTTACAGGATGGTCAGTCGCATTCCATGAAGGAGGTTCGAGATTCTATCGCTCAGACGCTCCAGCTGACCGAAGAGGATCTTTCCGAAACGCTTTCCAATGGTTCTTCAGTCTATGCCGGGCGGGTCGGCTGGGCAAAGACCTATCTCAAGAAAGCTGAAATGATTGACTCCCCTCAGCGGGGTTATATTGCCATTACACCGGCTGGCCGGTCGCTCCTTGCCAGCACAGAACCAATTACCAATGCAATTCTTGCTCAGAAGTGCCCCGCGTTTCTCGATTTCTACCGGCCGCAGAATACAGACAGCACCGCTTCTGCACAACCGCAGGCCAGTGTCCCGGATGACGCGCCCGAAACACCGCAGGAGACCTTCGAGCGGGTGTATACTCTTATCAACAATCAGCTGGCGGACGATCTGCTGACGGATATTCTGAATCAAAGCGCTGCTTTCTTTGAGCATCTTGTGGTTGATTTGATGAAGGCTATGGACTACGGCGATGGATTTGTTACCAAATACAGTGGTGACGATGGCATCGACGGCATCGTCCACGAGGATAAGCTGGGGTTCAATCTCATTTACATTCAGGCCAAGCGCTGGAAACCCGACACCACGATTGGAAAACCGGAACTCCAAAAGTTTGCAGGTGCCATGATGGGGCCGCCCAGGGTCGATAAAGGACTTTTTATCACCACTGCCAAGTTTTCGCCCAAAGCGAAGGAGTATGCCAATGCACAGCACATCATTCTGGTGGACGGTGAAAAATTGACCAACCTGATGATTGAGCACGGCGTGGGTGTTTCCACTCAAAAGACTTACCTCATTAAGCGCATCGACAGCGATTATTTCTCGGAAAACGACTGACCAAAAAGCGGCACCTCTCCGTGCAAACGGAAAGATGCCGCTTTTTCATGTCATCTTATCAGATCCTCACCATGTCCGGGGTGATCTCGGCCAGAGAGTGTGCACCGCACATCTGCATGGTATCGGCCAGCTCGGCGGCGATCTTGTCGATGTAGCACTTCACGCCTTCCTCGCCGCCGCCATAGACTGCGGTGACAAAGGGGCGGCAGATGAGCACAGCGTCAGCGCCCAGAGCCAGCGCCTTGAACACATCCACGCCGGAGCGGATGCCGCCATCCACCAGAATCTTCACGCCGCTGCCCTTGAGGGCCTCTGCGATCTCCGGCAGGACCTCGGCGGTGGCGGGGCACTGATCCAGCACACGGCCGCCGTGGTTGGAGACCACGATAGCAGCAGCACCGGCCTCCTTGGCCTTGAGGGCACCCTTGACGGTCATCACGCCCTTGACGATGAAGGGGCGCTCGGCCAGCTTGACGATCTCGGCCAGCTCGGCGACACTCTTGCTGCCGGCGGGGGGGGTCATATTCTTCAGGAAGGGCAGACCGGCGGCATCCACGTCCATGGCAACGGCAAAGCAGCCGCTGGCCTTGGCCTGCTCCATCTTGGCCTTGACCGTGTCAATGTTCCAGGGCTTGATGGTGGGCACGCCGCAGCCGCCTGCAGCGCCAATGGCCTTGGTGGCCATGGTCATCACATCAGGGTTGGTGCCATCACCCGTAAAGGCGGCAATGCCGTTTTCGGCACAGGCGCGCACCAACACGTCATTGTAGGTCATATCGGTGTAGGTGTCGGAATAGTGGAGGTTCACCGCACCCACAGGGCCTGCAAAGAAGGGATACTTGAAGGTTTTGCCAAACAGCTCCACACCGGTGTCGGGGGCGCCGTTCTCGCACAGGGTGTCCATGTTCACCCGGATCTCCGCCCACTTATTATAATTGCGGATGGCCGTATCGCCCACGCCCTTGGCACCGGGGCCGGGGATCTGGTTTTTGCAGGCCACGCCGTTGCACACGGGGCAGGCCTTGCAGTACTGCCCGATGCACTGGCGGGCATTGTTCAAAACATCAGCGTAATTCATATCGCATCCTCCTGTTCAGGTTCTCTTTTTCGAGCGGAACCTGCAAATTCCGACCGTTCTCTGCCCACATCATAGTCCGTTTTTATGGGTTCGTCAAGGGGATTATCAGGTTCTGCTTTTTTAAACGAAAAAACGTATGGCGCAGAAACGTTGATTTTTAGATTTTTCAAATTTTTTCAAAAAAATCCTTGACAAAAGTCATCCTTTCAGGTATTATAGTGGAGCGCTGAGGGCCACGGCCCGAAACGCTGAAAACTGAAGATGTGGAAAGATGGCTGAGTTGGTCTAAGGCGCACGACTGGAAATCGTGTAACGTGTCAAAAGCGTTCTGGGGTTCGAATCCCCATCTTTCCGCCAGAAACCCCGGAACGAATGTTCCGGGGTTTTTCTGTTGACGTAAAAAGGAGTTTCTACAATGTCTGCTGCTATTACGATTGCAATGCCGCGCATGGTGCCGAACCAGCTGCTGGCGGAGGCCCACGCAAAATATCCCGAAAGCCTTGCCCGGGCCAGGGCAGAGATGCGCTGGATCGAGCTGGACGACCCCGAAAAGGCCGTGCAGGATGCGCTGGCCTGTGACGGCCTGCTGCTGCCGGGCGGCGGCGACATCGACCCGAAATTCTACGGGCAGGAGCGCATCCCTGCCTGCGGCGAGCCCAACGTTCTGCGGGATACCGCCGAGCCGCTGCTGCTGCGCGCCTTCCTTGCCGCCGACAAGCCGGTGCTGGCCATCTGCCGGGGCATCCAGCTGATGAATGTTGCGCTGGGCGGCGATCTGTATCAGGACATCAAACCCTTTGAGCACGTCCCCCACAACGACCATTGGGGCAAGATCCACACCGTCACCGTGCGGCGGGACACCCTGCTCTCCCGCATTCTGGGGCAGGATACCGTTCTGGTCAACAGCCAGCACCATCAGGCGGTAGACAATGTCGCCCCCGGCCTTGTGCTGTCGGCCCTGAGCGAGGACGGCATCGTGGAGGGCATTGAGAAGCCGGACGCAAAGTTCTGCCTGGGCGTGCAGTGGCACCCTGAATGGCTCAGCGCTGCCGACCCCGCCATGCAGGGGATCTTTGATGCCTTTGTGGCGGCCTGCAAATAAATTATAAAAAATCAAAGCCAACTTGAACGATTTTTAAGCTCTGGATCGTATTCCTTATAAAGAGAACAGGAGGTTCTGCCATGAAATCTTCCAAAAAGCGTTCCCGCGCCGTGGTCACGGTGGTGGCCTGCATTCTGGCGGTGTGTCTGGTGGCTGCGCTGGTCCTTTTCAGTCTGGTCAACAGCAAAGTCCGTGCCTTACAAAAGGGTGCGGCCTTTGAGTTCAGCTATAACATCACCGCACAGGACAGTTCCAGTACCCCGGCCCTGTACAATATTCTGAAACAGGTGGGTGCAACCTCCGGCGATGTGGCCGGGCTGTATTCGCCGGGGCAGCTGCAATTGTACCTGTACCCCTCCGGCGGGCTTGCCCGCGCCGAGACCGGCGGCACCGACTTTTTCACCGATCTCTATATTGATGCCAACGACACCTACTTTGATGCCGGGCGGCTCTACCGCACCCTGCGGGCTTCCATTGCGGACAGCGTGCCGCTGGTGGGTGCGTTCCTGCCGGAGTGGTCTCTGCCCAACTACATCACGCAGGCCCAGCTGGCAAAGATCCTCGGCGTGCCCAACACGCAGGTGGCCATGCAGGAGATGTCCGGCTATACCATGACCCTTAGCCGCCAGTGCGTCGTCCACCCCGATTATGCCAAGAAGGACTACACCTACTATCAGTTCCCGTCTGAGGGGGAGGACGCGGCTGTCCTTGTGGTGGGCCTGCCGCTGAAGTCCCTGCTCTTCGATGACGCCATCCCCGTGGATGTGTATGTGGAGATTCCCGCCCACGGTGTCAATGCAGCCCTGAGCGGCACACTGGAAGCCGGTGTCAACAGCCTTTCGGCTCCCGTCAGTGTCATTTCCGACAGCGACATCGATTCCATCGTCCAGCTCCGGGAACGTCTGGAGCAGTTTGCCGATCTGCTTGGCTCCGCACTGAAGGCGGTACAATAATTGACTGCCGAAAAGGTCACCCCTTCCAGAGCAGAAATTGCCATCATTCTTCATGGCAGTGACGCAGGCAGTATAGCCATTGCATTTTTGTCTTCAATACAAAAAATTTTTAAATTGTCTTTTTATTCTTTCTTTTCCTGATTACCGTACACATACGGATTTTCAAGAAGATGAGCAAAGCAAGAGAATAAGGGCTGATCAATTTTAGAAGAACCACTTTACCCTGCTGCAGCCGCAGGAACTGTTGTGACGCAAAGAAACCCGTGCCGAGAAAGACACGGGTTCCTTTCATTATGACTAAGTTTTATACTGCCGGTGCTCGGTAATCCATCTTCCCCCGTCACCGCTACCCACGGCACTTTTGTAGACAATGTCGGTTAGCTCACTGGTCAGGTCAGACTTCATTTTCTTATACGCCTTTTCAGAATCATCAGCAACTGTCTGGTCACGGCCATTGTCCCGCAGGTACTGGCGCAGCTCTTTCAGGATGGCGTTGAACTCCTGATCGCATTCGCTCTGGACACTGCCCAACTTGGCCGTCTTGGAGAGCACAATGGAAATCTTCATTCCCATATTCCTCTCTTCGATTGGATGAGACATATACTCATCATACGCTTCGCAGATCACAGCATACAATCTGGATTCGGTCTGCCGCTGTAGCCGTTCCAATCTACGGATGTAGCTGTTGATCTTGGCATCCACCTCATTCTCCGAAGCAACGGAGCTGCTGGAGGCATGGCTGCTGGCCGCATGGCTGCCGGAAGCCGCAGAGGACGCGGGCACCGAGTGTGCGGCGCTGGAGGTGGACACTGCAGAGCTCACACTGTCTGCCTTGCCTGCGCTGGCGGCAGAGGAGACCTCACTGGACGAAGCTGTCTCCGAAGAGGAAAGGCCAAGTTCCTCTTCCAGCTGTTCCAAAAAGGACGAAACCGGGGATTCTCCTGTTGCTTCACTGCTGACGGCGCTCTCGCTGGAAGCGGCGGCGCTGGAGGGCCCCTCAGCTTCCCCGCCGGACAAAGCGGAAGACGGCACCGAGCTGGCCTGCGCCTTGGACACAGGGGTGCTTTTCCGCATCCCTGTCAGGATCAAAGCAGCTGTCACGGCCACCACAAGAACGATGGCCGCAGCCAGCTGATAAAGCTTCTTTTTCTGCATCTGGTACAAAATTCTCCCACTTCAGATTTCGTTCCCGGACTTTTGCCGCACAGGAACAGGTCTATCATATCATCCCCGGGGGAGAATTTCAATGGATAAATCGTGAAAAATGTCGCCTAACTGCCTTTTTATGACCGGATTTCGTCCCATTTCACAGCCTGCCGGAGACGCGGTCAGTCTTTTTTCACGGCCACAAGAACGCGGATCTTTCCGCCCGCCGCGCTGCCGTGGGCATCGTACCAGCCGATGAGGCTGTAATCCTCGGCGTTGATCTGGGAAAGGGTGGTGGCGTAATACTTGCCCTTGTACCACAGATACACCTGCATGTCATCGGCAGTCTCATAGCGGGTGGAGCCGCTCCGCACGGAGGCCGCCCCCAGCTGATCCACCGTGACCGGGAGCAGCTGGGCCATGGTGCCCACACTGCCGGAAGCAGTCTTGCGCACCGAGATGCCGCCCGCCAGCACGGGATACTTCACGCTGGTCTTATAGGTGGTCTGCTCACCGTTGACGTAGCAGACATAGTTCGCGCCGCTGCTCAGGTAATCCAGCACCGAGCTGACCACGCCCGTGGTGCTGTTGGCACCGATCTTGAGCAGATAGCTTGCCAGGCTGGCGGTGCTGCTGGTCACGCTCTCCCACAGGGTGCTGCCGATGCTGCCATCGACCAGGCCATACAGCAGGGTGCTGGTGGAGGGCATCACGCTTTCCACCGCACCGGCCACAAGGTCAGAGGTGCTGGAACCGGTGGTGTTGGAGGTGGACGAACCGGAGCCGGTGTTCGTGGTGGAGCTGGCTGCGGTGCTGATGAGGTTGGTCACATCATCCAGCACACCGTAGGTCCACAGGTCGCCGGTGGCATCGTTCAGGATGAGCCGGTCAATGGCACCGTTCTCATCCACGGTGTAGTAACGGACATCCGAGGCAGAAAGTGTCACCCCCGATAGGCGGCTGGGACTTACTGTCCCAGCCAACCCCTCCGCTGTCGTATCCAGGATCTCCACATCCGAAGCAAGGGCCGCATCGCCCAGCGCGGTGCCGTCCGCACGGATGGTGCCGCTGACCGATTGGCCGCTCAGGGTCTCCACGTTCTCACCGTCGGCGTTGACGGTGATCTTCACCAGCCAGCCGGTGGGGAAGTTCAGGCTCTTGTCCACATTCACGGTGCGGGTCACGCCATCGGTACAGGCCACCTGCACGCTTTGGAGCACATCCGCGCCATTTTCCTCGGTCAGGCTGCGGGAAGAAGTCTGCACCACGCCATAGAACACGCTGTCGGCTTCCTCGCCAGTCAGAACGGCCACCGCCTCGTTGTTCATGCCCAACAGCAGGGTGACCACCTGCCCCACTCCGCCGCCGTTGAGGGATGAGAGGACCGATGCCGCTGCCGAGGAAGCCAGCGTGTAGCTGGTGCCTGCCACTGTCACACTGGTGGGGGCGCTGGCGCTGGGCGAGACCGCCGTGATGCGGCCCGCCGCCTTGCGGGAGTAGATCCAGACCGTTCTGGCGCTGGCGCTGTAATAGTAGACATCGCAGGCATTCAGGGCGGCATCTGTGGCCACGGTATCATTGCGGTAGACCGCCGCCGGGGCAAAGGGCAGCTGGGTGGTGCCATCGGCCACAAAGGGGCCCTCCACACTGCTGAGCAGCACCGAGGACAGGTCGATCCGGCCATCCGTCACGGTAAAGCCCAGCGTGGCGGCATAGGTCTGGTTTTCAGCGGTGCTGGCCGTCAGGGCATTATAGAAGAGCACAGCGGCATCCTCCAGGGTCACGCCCTGCCCCTGCACAGCGCTCAAACCGGCCCGCAGGCCCAGGCTGCTTGCCTTGTTGAGCTGTGCCGCCGGGAAGCTGCCGCTCAGGGTGGTAACATCATAGCCCAACAGCTTGAGGGCGGCGGTGCAGGCCTCTTCCAGCGTCACACCGTTGTCGGGCCGGAAAGAGCCGTCAGTGTAGCCGCTGAGCCACCCCTGCTGGACGGCAATGCGGATATAGGGGGCATATTCGTTCCCGCTGTCCACATCGGTGAACAGGGTGCCGGTGTTCCCCTGCGTGGCGGCGCTCTCCCGGTAAGCCGAGAATGCCACCAGCAGCTTTGCCAGCTGGCCCCGGGTCAGGGCGGTGCTCAGGGCGGAGGCCTGTTCGCTGGTCAAGCCGCCCAGCGTCACGGCAGTCTGCACCGCCGCATTGCTGGCAGCGGCATTTGCCGGCACCACCAGCATCGAGCAGGCAATGCTCACCGCCAGCAAAAGGGAAAGGATTCTTTTTTTCATGGAAGATTCTCCTTAAGATCGTGTTTCCTCTATTCCAGGCTCCCCTGCCAGGGGAGCTCCGCAAGGCGCTGGCGAAGCCAGACCGAAGCGGTGAGAGGTTTAATCATATCTCAATGCTTCAATGGGGTTCAGCCTTGCGGCGCGCTTGGCGGGCAGGTAGCCGAACAGTACACCGATGCCCACCGAAATGCCAAAGGCCACCAGCACCGAGGTCATGGAGGGGGCCACCGTCAGTTCCATATCCGACACCAGCAGCCGGAGCACCCGGTTGGCCAGAGCGCTGAACAGATAGCCCAGTGCAATGCCAAGCAGGCCGCCCAGCGCGGAGGTGGTGGCCGCCTCAGTGACGAACAGGGCAAGAATGCTGCGTTCCTTGGCACCCAGCGCCTTGCGAATGCCGATCTCCCGGGTGCGCTCGGTGACGGACACCATCATAATGTTCATAATGCCGATGCCGCCCACCAGCAGGGAGATGGCTGCAATGGCGGTCAGGATCGCCACCACCATGTTGATCATGCTGGTCATGGTCTCCAGCATCTCGCTCAGGCTGGTGATGAAATAGCCGTCCTCCGCGTGGAGGATGGATTCGATCCCTACTACCAGAAGATTCTTGCCCTCATCGGCAAGTTCATCGCTCACCAGAACCACGCCGTAGGAGCTGGCGCTGGTCTTGCTGATGCGCTGGGCGGTGGTATAGGGCACAAAGATCATGTCATCGTCGGTGCCCTCCTGATCGGTCGTACTGCTGACATTGGCTTCCAGCACGCCCACGATGGTAAATCTCTCACTGCCGATCTTGATGGTCTGGCCGATGGCGTTGCCGCCGTAGGCCGCACGGGCAATGTAATCGCCCACCACGCAGACCTTTTTATTGTCCGTGATGTCCACATAGGTCAGGCCCCGGCCCTGGGCCAGCGTGCGCCCCATCATATCCAAGTAAGTCTCACTCACGCCCTTGACGCTCGTATAGCCATAGGTGGTGGTATCCACCTTCACGGTACTGTCCAGCGTGGTGGTGGGCGACATGCCGGTGAACACCTCCGGGTGGCTGTCCACGATATCGTACAGCTGCTGCACGGTCACGGTGCGGGAGCCGTGGCCCGTGATCTGGACGCTGAGGACATTGGTCCCCATCTCAGAAAAGCTGTCCTTGATGCTCTGGGTCATGCCATTGCCCAGACCCACGATGACGATGACCGCCGTGACACCGATGATGATGCCCAGCATGGTCAGAACCGTGCGGAACTTGTTGCTCCAGATATTCTTGACTGCTTCGCGGAAGGTCTCGTAGATCATGCGTTCCCCTCCTGTTCTGCCGGTTCAAAGTTCAGTGTCGGCTGAACGATGGCCTCCGGTGCCCGGGCATCGCCGTCGTAGACCACACGGCCATCCTCCAGCCGGATGATGCGCTGGGCCTGCACGGCAATGGAGTTGTCGTGGGTGATGAGCACCACAGTGTTGCCCTGCCGGTGGAGCTGCTGCAGCATTCCCAGCACCTCGCGGCCGGTGTGGCTGTCCAGCGCGCCGGTGGGCTCGTCGGCCAGAATGACCGCCGGATTTCCGGCCAGCGCCCGGGCAATGGAGACGCGCTGCTGCTGGCCGCCGGAAAGCTGGCTGGGCTTGTTTTTCAGCTTATCGCCCAGCCCCACCTGCTCCAGTGCCTCGCGGGCCCGGCGGCGGCGCTCGGCGCGGGGCACGCCCGCATAGATCAGCGGCACCTCCACGTTTTCCAGCAGATTCAATTTGGGCAGCAGGTTATACTGCTGGAAGATGAAGCCCAGCATCTCGTTGCGCACCTCGGCCTGCTCATTGCCGGACATGTTGCCCACCTCCCGGCCATTGAGCCGGTAGCTGCCCGCCGTGGGCACATCCAGGCAGCCGATGATGTTCATGCAGGTAGATTTACCGGAGCCGGACTGGCCCACGATGGCCACGAACTCGCCCTTTTCAATTTTCATGCTGATGTGGTCGGCGGCTTTTACCGTGGTGTCACCCATCCGGTAATATTTGCACACATCCTCAAATTCGATCAGAGCGCTCATTGCGGGCCACCTCCCGGTGCGCCGCCGCTCGGGCCGCCGCTTCCACCGCCGCCCTGACCGGGCCCGCCGACCACCATCATCTCCTCCATCTGTCCGTCAGCGCTGACAGAGGCGGTGCTGCTGGCGGTGTAGGCCACGGTATCGCCTTCCTGCAGGCCGCTTGTTACGGCGATGTAATCATCATCGCTGGTGCCGGTGGCCACCTTGACATAGACATAACCCTCCGGGGCGGTCATGCTGGGGTCGGCGTTGGCAGCGCTGGGGGAATCCCTGGTCACCAGCACATAATTGCCCCGCGCCACAGCGGCATTGGGGATGGAAAGCGCGTTCTCGGTGCTGGCCGTCGTGATCTCGGCGGTGGCATTCATGCCGGGCAGCAGGTCGCCGGTATCGTCGATGCGGATGGTGACGGGATAGGTGGTGGTGCCGCCTGCCGTGGTGCCCGCCTTGGATACGCTGGTGACCACGCCGGTAAAGGTGCGGTCAGAGATGGCATCTGCGGTGATGGTCACACTCTGCCACTCCTTGATGGAGAGGATTTCCAGTTCATCCACATTCACCGTCATCTGCAGATAGCTCAGGTCGTAGATGGTGCACAGGCTGGTGCTGCCCGCGGTATTGCTCACGGTGTCGCCCGCCTTGACCTCCTTGGAGATGACCGTGCCGCTGATGGGCGAGGTAATGGTATAGTTGTTCAGCTGATCCTCGGTGTCCTCCATGGACATCTGGGCACTGCGCAGGTTATCGGAGGCGTTCTGCACCTGCTTGGTCAGCTCCTTGCCGGAGATCCTGACCAGCGCGGTATCGGCGCTGACGGAGGAGCCCTCTTTCACGCAGAGGGCGGTCACGGTGCCGCCGGTGGAGGCGGTGATGGTCTGCTCGTTCTGGTAGCTGAATTTTGCCGATGCCAGTGCGCTGACCCCGTTGACGCTGGCCGTTGCGGCCTGCGCAGTGGTCAGGCTGCCGGTGTTGTTCACCGCAATGGTCACGGTGCGCACCAGCAGGTTCCCGCTGCTCAGGGCATCCGCACCGGAGACGGAGCGCACGGTGCCGGAGACGGCCTCAAAGGTGCCGTCCAGCGTGACCTGTGCGGCCTGCCCCACGGTAAAGTTCGCCGCATCTGCTGCCGGGAATTCCAGCGTCAGCAGCAGGGTGGAGGCATCCCGCACAGTGGCCACCTCCTGCCCGGCGGTGACCACATCGCCCACCGCCACCTTATAGGAAGCCAGCGTGCCGCCGATGGTGCTGCGGACGTATTGGGCATCCACGGCATCCTCGTAATTGCGCTGGGCCTGATCCAGCGAGAGCTGGGCTTTTTCCACGCTGTTGGCGGCGTTGGAGCTGTCGATGGTGTAGAGCACCGTTCCCTCTTCAATGGTGTCCCCCACCGCAAAATCGGCGGTGAGCACAGTGCCGGACACCAGCGCATTGACGGTGTAGGTGTTGGCGGCGGCAATGGTGCCGGAGCCGCTGAACACGTTTGTGATATTCCGGCGCTCCACCGCGCTTTCCAGATAGGCGGTATCTACGCCTGCCGGTTTTGCGCCCTTCCCGGGCAGCAGGAACGCACCAGCCACTGCGGCTGCACAGGCGGCAGCGGCAATGCGCTTCCAGTTGCGCCTTACAAAAGGTCTCCAGCCCTTCGGTCTTTGTTCTGCAGGCACTTCCAGCGCCAGATTGAATTCCTGGTCGCTCTGTTCCTGCGGCGTTTGTTTGTTTTTTCGCAGCATTGGTTGCCCCTCCCTGATGTTATGGCCGGGTGCAAAGCCGCACCCGCCCTTCTTCCAACAGTATAGCGGGCCTTTCTTAACATTCGCCGGAGGTATTTCTTAAGACTTGCTTAAGTTCGGTGGAAAAAGTGTAAAAAGAGACCCTCCCCGTCATCGCATCGCAATGCCGCCTCCCCCTTCGGGGGAGCTGGCAAAGCCGTAGGCTTTGACTGAGAGGGTTGTCTTATTCTACCGGGAACAGCAGCGTCATGGTGAACTGCTCATTCTCCTGTTCGATCTTGCAGTCTGCGTGCATCTTATCCATCATGGTCTCGATGCTGGTCAGGCCCACCTTGGTGCTTTCCACTGTCGGGGGCGCGGGCAGGACATGGTTGCGGAACACAAGGCCCGCCTTCCCCTCCTGCCGCAGGAACCGCACCTCGATGGGCCGGGCCGGGTCGGCGTACTTGATCAGGTTGGAGCCGATGTTATCCAGAATGCGCCGGATATACTGCGCCCGCACGGTCAGGAGCACATCCTCGCTGCCCAGCTCCAGCGCACAGGCAAAGCCGCGCTGCTGCAGCATCTCCACCATCTCAGCCAGCGGCTCCTCAAAGATCTGGGAGAAGCGGGCCGGGGCATCCAGCTGTACCACGGTGTCCCGGGTGACCAGCGCGTACTCGAACAGATTGTCGGACAGCTGCTTGATCTGCCGGGCCTTGCCGTCGATCTTTGCCAGATATTCATCCTGCTGGGCCTCGGTCTCGTATTTGTGGTGGCGCAGGATCTCGGTATAGAGCAGCAGGGTGGTCAGCGGGGTGCGCAGGTCGTGGGACATCTCAGTGATCAGGCTCTTGACCTTGGCGGCAGCCTGAGCCTCCTCGGCCTGCTGCTGGCGCAGGGTCAGACGCAGGCCATCCAGACTGGTGGCCAGCAGGGCCAGCTCATCGTCTCCCTGGATCGTGATGGAGTGGTCAAGGTCGCCGCCCTCCATGGCCTGGATCTCCCCGCTGAGCAGGAGGATATAGCGGATGATCTTCCGGCTGCTCAGGAAGAAAAACAGCGGGAAAAGGGCAAAGCTGACAAGCAGCAGGATCTCGCACCCCTTGCCGTAATAGGCATCCACGCCGTTGTAATAGAACATGGCGGTGGTCTCTTTGTCCGAAAAAGTGAGCGAGTACATCGGGAGCCAGTGCTCGGTCGGAACCGCTTCCGTCACGTTTCCCCACCCCTCGTAGACCGGAGTGACCAGCGGATAGGAGGAATAGAGCATCCGGGAGCGGTCGTAAATGATAAACATCGTGCTGCCGTTCCGCACAGACCAGTCGTCCAGCTTGTCGATATCCCGGCTGGAAAGGCCGCGCCGGTCGATATAGTTCTGCAGCTCCTGCACCTGCTTTTCCACAGCCTTCTGCTGGGTTTCCGGCTGGTCAAAATAAAGCCACAGGGCCTTGTTCAGCACGACCTGCATTCCCACCAGAAACACAGCACTTGCCAGTGCTGAGAACAGGATCATCAACACCAGCTTGCCGGAAAGTCCCAGCTTTTTACGCATGATCCTTCTCCTCCCCGGGCACAAAGCGATACCCTTTCCCCCACATGGTCTGCAGACGGGCGGGGTTCTGCGGGTCTTTTTCGATCTTCATCCGCAGATTGCGGATATGTACCATCACGGTGCCGTTGGAGGTGTAGAAATAAGGCTCCTGCCACACATCCTCGTAGATCACCTGCACCGGGAAGATGCGCTGGGGGCTCTGCATGAGCAGCCGCAGGATCTTGTACTCCGTCTCGGTCAGGTCGATCTCCTCCCCGTCCACCCAGACGCGGTTGCAGTCCAGCGCCAGCTTCACGCCATGGCTGCACAGGGTCAGGTTTTCGGCCCGGGCCGGGGCCTGCCCCTTACCCTGATAGACGCAGTACCGCCGCAGCAATGCCTTGACCCGGGCGCTGAGCTCCGCAAAGGAAAAGGGCTTGGGCAGATAATCGTCCCCGCCCGCAGTCAGGCCCAGCAGCTTATCGGACTCCTGTGATTTTGCCGTGAGGAACAGAATTGGCACTGTGGAGAGCTTGCGCAGCTCCTCGCAGACGCGCAGGCCGCTCATGCCCGGCATCATAATATCCAGGATCACCAGATCGACCTCCGGGCGGAACACCTCCAGTGCCCGGGTGCCGTTTTCGGCTTCGATGATATGGTATCCCTCGCCGGAAAGCAGGATGCGCACGCCGTCCCGGATATCCGGATCGTCCTCCGCGATCAGAATGGTCTGCTCTGCCATGGTCTTCTCCCCTTTTTGTCATTCTCGATTCTAGTATAACAGCAGTTTCCTGCATTTTCCATGAAATTTTTCTAAGGATTTCTTAAGAAAGCGCCTCTTCCGGTCAGCCCCTGCTGCAGGGACAGAAAAAAGGCATCCCCGCACTTCACAGACGAGGATGCCTTTCTCAAAACGGTTTTCTGCCCCAAAGCGCCCGCTCCGGCGTGGAGCCGGGCCGGGTCTCCGGCGCAGAGGCTTACATTGCAAACTGGACGGCGCAGAAGGCTGCATAGATGCAGAGCAGCAGCACGCCCTGCCAGCGGGAGAGCCTGCCCTTGAGCAGAGCGGGCACAGTCAGGAGGAGCATGACCGCGAACATCACAGGCAGATCCATGACCAGAGAGGAATTGATGCCCATGATGGTGGAGTTCTGCGGGATGCTGAAGGGCGACACCGTGATGGACATGCCGCTGACCAGCACCAGATTGAACACGTTGGCACCAATGACATTGCCCAGCGAGAGGGAGCCGTGGCCCTTTGCCAGCGAGGTGATCGCCGTGACCAGCTCAGGCAGAGAGGTGCCCAGCGCCACAAAGGTCAGGGCGATGACGGATTCCGGCACGCCCAGCGCCTGCGCGATCAGGGTGCCGTTGTCCACCAGCAGGTTTGCGCCCACAGCGATCAGGGCTGCGCCGAGGATGAGCAGGCCGATCTCCTTGGCAAAGGACATTTCCTTTTCCGGCTCGTCCTCATCGTCTTCCGGGGCGGGGGCGTTTTTCATAGCCAGCACATTGCAGACCATGTACGCCACGAACATTGCCAGCAGCACAATGCCGATGGGGCGGCTGAAGTAGCCGGTGGTGTAGGCCACGCCCGCATACAGGGCCGCTGCCACAAAGAAGAACAGCACCGGCACCCGCAGGCTCTTGGGGTCCACCTTGCCCGGGCGGACCGCAATGGTGATGGCCGCGATCAGGGCCGCGTTGCAGATGACCGAGCCAATGGCGTTGCCATAGGCGATCTCGCCGTGGCCGGTCATGGCCGAGGTGGTGGAGACCATGACCTCAGGCAGGGTGGTGCCGATGGACACCACCGTGGCACCGATGAGCAGCTCCGGCACCTTGAAGCGGCGGGCGATGCCGGTTGCACCGTCCACGAACCAGTCGCCGCCCTTGATGAGGCAGAGCAGGCCCACGATAAACAATAATACAGGGATCAGCATATAAAATCTCTCCTTTTTAATCCATAGAGTATTATACCTGTTTCCCCTGCAAAACGCAAGCAAAATCGTGCATTTTCACCCAGCCTTCTCCACCTTTTTGGCGTTGGGGTAGATGCGCTCCATCCGGGCATTGTCAAAATGCTCATCCAGCAGCACATCCACCGCATTGGCCGGAGCCGCGCCGCTGGTGCGGGCATCGTAGCGGGCCAGCGCCAACGCACTGGTCACAAGGTTCACGGCCATGAACACGGCCAGCAGAGCGGTCATCCAGGGGCGGATCCTGCGCTTGACTGCCTTCATCCCCTTTGCCACCAGCGGGTAGCCATAGCGGATCCAGGTCACGGCCGCAATGCCCCAGAAGAAGCAGTACAGCAGGTTGATGCGCCCGCCCAGATTGAACTTGAAGCCGCTGTAATCCCAGAACACGGTGCCAAACAGCAGCTCTGTCACGGCGCTGCACACATACTCATACGCACCGCCCAGGATCACACCGAACCAGAAGATGCGGCTCTCGCTCTTCTGTTCGCCGCCCCGCAGCAGGATGGCGGCCAGCACAAGCGCCAGCCCCCACACCACGCTGAACGGGCCCCAGACCAGGCTGGAACGGCTCATCCAGACTCCGGCGGTGATGCGGCAGAAGATGGTCTCCACCACATCTCCGAGGAAAGCCCCGATGACAAAGAGCCAGAGCAGGTCGGCAAGGGAGAGCTGCTTTTCGGCACTGGTGGTGGACTCCGGACGGGCCGCAGTGGGGTACGCCCGCTGGATCCGCTTTTCCACGCTGGCGGTAATTTTCTGCCGCAGCCTCTCCGAGCCCCTGCCCAGCTCCCGATTCAGCTGCTCGAGCCGTGGGTGGCGGTTCGCATACCGGCTGACCACCACCATGGCAGAGATCTGGTCAAGGACGGCCAGCGCCATGCCGACCCACACCACAGCGTGGAACAGCAGCGGCGGCAGGTGGGCGCAGAGCCGGAACAGCAGGTCGTTGCCCCAGCGGACTGCCGCCATGCCCAGCAGACCCCACAGCAGGGAGTATTGCAGGCAGACATAGCCGTCCAGATTGAACTTTTTATCGGAGTAGTCCCACCAGCGGCGGTGGTGGATCCGTTCCAGCAGCTTGGCGGTCAGCCACTCCACCACCGTGGCATAGATCATGCTGCCGAAGAACAGTGCCGCCAGGCTGGTGCGCTGGTCGTTCAGGCCGATGGTGATGAGCACTCCTGCCGTGCCGTACACAAAGCAGAAGGGGCCGGAGGCCACGCCGCGGTTGGTGAACCGGCGGCCCTTTGCGGTTGCAACAACGGTCTCGCCTACCCAGCCTAAAAAGGAATATACCAGATAAATTACACAAAGAGTATAGAAATTCAGGCTCATAGTGCTCCTTTCCCGGAACAAAAAGGGGCCGGGAAGCGGTGTTCCCGACCCTCTTTGTTCAGTTTACGAATTACAGCTGGCTCTTATACAGTGCCTCGATCTCCTCCACGCTGGTATCGCGGGGGTTGCCGGGGCGGCAGGCATCTGCAAAAGCAGACTCGGCCAGGAAGTGGATGTCCTCTTCCTTCAGGATGCCCTGCAGGTTTGCGGGGATGCCCACATCCGCGCTCAGCTGCTTGACAGCGGCGATGGTGGCATCGGCGGCCTCGGCATCGTTCATCTCGTCGATGCCCTTCACGCCCATGGCCTTGCCGA
>UMLE01021575.1_pt1 | contig 19280 bp, 18 predicted proteins | sample 1966461 | NCBI WGS metagenome assembly UMLE01 (sample SAMEA4836196, study PRJEB28245) | human gut metagenome | biome: gut microbiome; material: fecal sample | place: Denmark | collected 2008 | reverse complement strand
TCCGCGCTGTCAAGCTGATCGCTGGCGCTATGGCTGACGCTGTTCTGGAAGGCAAGCAGGGCAACCAGGAGGCTCCCGCTGAGGAAGCTGCCAACGCCTGATTTCTGGCTGTACAGAACAAACCCGTGAAATAACGTGTAAGGGAGACTACAAAAATGGCTATTTCTGCAAAGGACGTTATGGAACTGCGCAAGCAGACCGACTGCGGCATGATGGAGTGCAAGAAGGCTCTGACTGAGGCTGACGGCAACTTCGAGAAGGCTATTGAGATCCTGCGCGAGCGTGGTCTGGCTACTGCTGCCAAGAAGGCAAGCCGCGTTGCTGCCGAGGGTATGGTCTACGCTGACTACTGCCCCAAGTGCAAGGTCGGTGTTGTCATCGAGGTCAACGCTGAGACTGACTTCGTTGCCAAGAACGACAAGTTCGTTGATTTCGTCAAGGAAGCAACCAAGGTCGTCATGCTGCAGAACCCTGCTGATGTTGAGGCTCTGATGGCTTGCAAGACCGAGAACGGCGAGACCGTGGACGAGGCTCTGAAGAACCTGATCCTGGTCATCAAGGAGAACATCAAGATCCGTCGTTTTGTCCGTTACGAGGGCGTTTGCTCTGCTTACGTCCACGGCGGCGGCACCCACGGCATCCTGGTCAACTTCGAGACCACCAACGACATTGACAGCAAGGACGAGTTCACTGCTTACGGCAAGGACATCGCCATGCAGGTCGCAGCTGCTAACCCCAGCTATGTCGATGAGGCTTCTGTCCCCGCTGAGGTCGTTGCCAAGGAGAAGGAGATCATGCTGGCTCAGATGGCTGGCGATCCCAAGACCGCTAACAAGCCCGAGGCTGTGAAGCAGAAGATGATCGAGGGCAAGATCAAGAAGTTCTTCAAGGAGAACTGCCTGGTCGATCAGGAGTTCGTCAAGGACAGCGACCTGACCGTTGCTCAGTACACCGCTAAGGTCGCTAAGGATCTGGGCGGCGAGATCAAGATCGTCAAGTTCACCCGTTTCGTGAAGGGCGAGGGCCTGGAGAAGCGTGCTGATGACTTCGCTGCTGAAGTTGCAAGCATGGTGAAGTAATTCAGTCTGACTGAATGAATTTAAGAGCTGTGGTACCTGTAACAGGGTGTCACAGCTCTTTTTGTTTGTGTTTGAACGGGAAGTGTGTTATCATAGGAACAATTACAATGAAGAGAAAGCTGGAAGTGAAGAATCTCAACCAGCCACTGTACCGAAAAAAGGAAGGCGGCATCTGACAGGAGATGTTACGATGAAAACACAGAAACTTGAGATCAGCGGTATTCCTGCTTTGCTGTACGGGAAAGAAAGCCGAAAAGTATATCTCTATGTCCATGGCAAAATGGGTTGCAAAGAAGAAGCCCTGCCGTTTGCAGAACTTGCCTGCCCAGCAGGATATCAGGTTCTTGCTGTTGATTTGCCCGAACATGGAGAGCGCAGGGGCAGCTCCGAGAAGCTGCTACCGTGGGTGGCGGTTCCAGAGTTGGAAGCGGTCTATTCCTATGCTGCAGAGCGTTGGAAGAATGTTTCGCTGCGGGCTACAAGTATTGGAGCCTGGTTTTCCATGTTGGCCTTACAGGCAAAGCCTTTACGGAGTGCTCTTTTGCTCTCACCAGTGGTAGATATGGAAGATCTTATCACCAATATGATGCAGTGGGCAAATGTGAGTGAGGCCCAATTGAAAGAAGAAGGGGATGTTTCCACGGATTTCGATGAGACGTTGTCGTGGCAGTATCTCTGCTGGGTGAGGGAGCATCCCTACCGCTGGAAAGTGCCCACGCAGGTGCTCTATGGCGCAAAGGATAACCTGACTTCCAGGGCAGTGCTTGAGCAGTTCAAACAACGGACAGGTGCGCATCTGACCATCATGGTAGAAGGAGATCACTGGTTCCACACCGAGCTGCAATTGGCTGTTCTGCAGGAATGGGAGCGAGCACATATCTGAAAGAAGAGGAGAGAGGAATAGTGAAGATGCTGTGACCTGAAAAGGATAAAATAAAATCTCCCGCTGACGGGGTTCGATGTCGTCAGTGGGAGATTTTTATCGTTTTACGGTCAAACCGTGAAAACCTCAGATTTTGGCCTCGCTGTTGTGCTCAGCCTTTTTGTAAGCAGAGAAGGAGTGGAACACAATGTTCAGACCCAGAACGATCAGCAGGACAGCCAGGATCAACTGCAGGCCGTTGGCAATGAACACGGCACCCCAAGTGGTCTCGCCAGCAGGAATGCTGACAGAAGCGGCGGTGCTGATGGCCTTGACCATGGCGATCAGGCGCTGCACCAGAGCGGTGAAGGTGACGCACAGCATGATGATCAGCGGGGGGAACAGCATCTTGTTGCTGCGGCCGGTGACCTTCAGGAAGACGCACAGAGTGGCCAGAACCAGAGCGCTCAGCAGCTGGTTGGCGGAGCCAAACAAGGGCCAGATGTTTGCGTAGCCGATCTTAGTCAGCAGGAAGCCGAAGGCCAGAGTGAGGAAGGTGGAGAAGTAGACGTTGCAGAACAGCTTGCGCCAGCCCTCAGCGTGCTCCATATCGTCCACACTGAACAGCTCCTGGAAGCTCATGCGGCCGATACGGGCCACAGCATCCAGACTGGTCAGGGCCAGAGCAGAAACACACATCGTCATAAAGACCGTTGCTGCATAAGCGGGAACGCCGAACATCTCAAAGAAACCGGCAACACCACGGCTGAAGATCTGGAACGGGGTGCCTGCAGCGGGGGTGCCGTCCGCAGCAGCGGCAGCACCGGCAACGCACAGGGCCAGAACAGCCAGCAGGCTCTCCAGGATCATTGCACCATAGCCGACCTTCAGCATATCCTTCTCATTTTCAACGGTTTTGGAAGAAGTACCGGAGGAGACCAGGCTGTGGAAGCCGGAAACAGCACCACAGGCAACGGTGACGAACAGGATGGGGAACATGGTACCCAGCTTCTCGTTGGTGAAGCCGGTGTAAACGGGCAGATTCATGGTGGGGTGTGCAACGACCAGACCAACCACAGCGCCTGCGATCATGGCAACAAACATGAAGGTGGTCATGTGGTCCCGGGGCTGCTTCAGCAGCCACATGGGAAGCACGGCGGCAAAGAAGATATAAACGAAGGTGATATAACTCCATGCGGCCTTGCCCAGGATGATGGGCAGATTTGCGCCAATGACAAAGGACAGCACGATGAAAACAATGCTGATAACGCTTTCCTTCCAACCGGAGAAGTTGAACTTCTTCTGGATCAGGCCAAAGACCACAGCGAAGACCATGAACATGATGGAGACCATGCCGGCAGCGCCGTTGGTCTGAGCAGCGTCCACCAGAGCGCCGTCCGCGCCATAAGCATTGAAGGTGCCAGCGACCATGTCAGCAAACGCTGCAATAACGATGCCGCAGAACAGCCAGCAGAACAGCAGGAACAGCTTGCGGCCCGTCTTGCCGATATACTTTTCGATCAGCATACCCATGGACTTGCCGTCATTCTTTACAGAAGCATACAGAGCGCCGAAGTCGGTAACAGCACCAAAGAAGATGCCGCCCAGCAGGACCCACAGCAGAACGGGCAGCCAGCCAAAGGCAGCAGCCTGAATGGCACCGGTAACAGGGCCGGCACCTGCAATGGAGCTGAACTGATGTGCAAAAACGGTCCAGCCGTTGGTGGGAACGTAATCCCGGCCGTCCTCATGGACGACCGCAGGGGTCTTGGCGGTGGGATCGATGCCCCACTTGTTTGCCAGCCAGCGTCCGTAGAGGGTGTAAGCACCAAACAGACACACGGCTGCGATCAAAACAATGACCAGCGTGTTCATTTCTTTTACCTCTTTCCTTTGCTTTTCATGCGACAAAGAGGTCACGCTGTGGCTCCTTTGCCTGAAAATTGTGTATACTTTATCCCCATTTTCATAATTTGTCAATATATTTCGGAGCAGTTCAGAGGATGTGCTAATTCGACAGAAAATCCAGCAAAAAATTTTAGGTGATTTTATTTCACTTGTGAAGAGAAGAAAACTGTGGACACGCTGAATTGAAAACGATTCACGCAAAAGACTTGACTTTCACACTTTCGTGTGCTAAAGTGATAACATGATATGATTCTTTCTGTCAGAAGTTCCGGCGTTTGCCGCAGAGGAGACCGCAATGACTGAGAAAAATTCCAGAAAAAACGAGACCGTAGATGCACTGTTCGATGCCATCCTGAGCCTTGAGAGCCGGGAGGAGTGCTATGCTTTTTTTGAGGATCTGTGCACAGTAAAGGAGATCTCCGATATGGCACAACGGCTGGAAGCGGCAAAGCTGCTGCTTGGCGGCCGCACCTATGACCAGATCGTGAAGGAGGTAGAGATCAGCACGGCGACCATCAGTCGTATCAATCGCTGTATCCAATACGGAACCGGCGGTTACCAGAGCGTAATTGAAAAGATCTCTGCACAGGAGAAAAAGCAGTAACGGCTGCACGGCAGAGGACATAAGATGGGGTACACCTTATATAGAAAGGATGAGTCCCCTATGGCAACGATCAATTGTCCCACCACGCTGGAATGTCCGGCCCTGCCCCGTGTTACCCTGAGTCAGGCTGTGATCGATCTGATGGAAAGTATCGCGCTGCAGGAAAGTGCTCTGAGCCACATCCTCTGCGCCGAGAGCCAGAAGATGAAAACCGCACTCGCCATGAACGAGATCGACCTGTGCAAGCTGCTGGAAGTGAACGATTCGGCCACCAACATGGTGCACGCCGTGGCAAATCTGGAGCTGGTGCTGAAGGAAAAGCTGGAGTTTATCTCCAATAACCTCTATTATCCCTCCGCTGATAACGGCGCTGCAGCCCAATAAGCCTGCACGATCCCCTGCCTGTCCGCATTCTGGCGGGCAGGCATTTTGCGTTTTAAGGCCAGATTGTGACCGATTTGTATAAAAAGTGCAAAAACGATTTGTTGGAATTGCTGAAAGCGCAATTCTGTGCTATACTATACCGTGTATATGTGTGAAAGAGAGGGAAACGAACTTGCAGCACTATGACGTGATCTTATTTGACGTGGACGGAACCCTGATCGATTCCGCCCCCGGCATCCTGAATACACTGGAAGAAGTTTTTACCAAGATGGGCGTGGATGTCACCCATGTGAACCTGCGGCGCTATCTGGGGCCGCCGCTCCGCAAGAGCTTTGGAGAGCATTTTTCTGACCCTGCAAAAATCGAGGAGGCCACCGAGCTCTATCGGGAGAGTTACCGCGAAAAGGGCAGCCATGAGGGTACGGCCTACCCCGGTGCGGCAGAGATGCTGCGCCGCCTGAAGGAGGCAGGATTTGTGCTCTGCACCGCAACCTCCAAGCCGACTGTGGTCGTGACCCCCATTCTGGAAGAACAGGGACTGGCCCCTTACTTTGATTTCATCGGCGGCGCGTCCATGGATGAGAGCCGGGATACCAAAACGGAAGTGGTGCGCTATGTTCTCACCCAGCCCTGTGTACAGGGCAAGCGGGTGCTGATGGTGGGCGACCGCAACGATGATATGCGCGGTGCTGCTGATTGCGGGCTGGATGCCGCCGGTGCCCTGTATGGCTACGGCAGCAGGGAAGAACTGGAGCCCTTTGGCCCGGTGCTGCTGGCGGAAAGTTGTGAAGAACTGACGGACAAGCTCCTGGCCTGCCGTGCAAACGGTTGAACGATAGGATAAGTGGTGAATATAACATGAATCATAAGAATCAATCGGACAAACAGTCTATGACATCGCTGCAGCGGCAGGCCGTTCTGGTCTGTGTGGTCTGCGCACTGGCGGCTTTGCTGACCGTAGGCATTACCCTGACCCTGCTCAAACGGGGAAAACCGGAAACGCCCGGCACACCCGCAGACTCCGTGCCGACGGACACCACCGGGGACGGTGAAAGCACAGATCTTGCCAATCACTATCAGATCGATAACACCTCCAGCGCTCTGCTGACTGAAACAGCGGATGCGGGCACGGAATATCTGGACAGCACCCTATTTCTGGGAGACTCCAACACCGTGCGTCTGTATAACAACGGCCTGATCTCCTTGCAGCAGTTCTGTGCCAAAGAGGGCATTGGCACCCATGTGGCCCTGAACGAAGGAATCGTCACCTTTAAGAATGACACCACCCACTACACCATCGCACAGGCGGTGGCAAAAATGAAGCCCCGCCGTGTTGTGATGACCTTTGGCACCAACGACACCGGCATGGAGGTGGCTGATTTTATCAGTAACTATACTGCGCTGGTGCAGGCCATTCAGGAGGCTTACCCCTACACCGATATCATCGTGAACACGGTGCCTCCTATCCCGGAGAATCATTCCAATTACCCCCACATGGATCAAGCCAAAATCGATGATTTTAATATGGCACTGCTCAACATGTGTGAACAGCTGGGGGTCAAATTTCTGAATACGGCTGAGGTCCTCAAAGGAGAAAATGGCTACGGCCAGCCGGATTACTACACGGATGGTGATATCCACCTCAAGAGCGCCGGTCTCAAGGCGGCACTGAGCTATCTGCGCACCCATGCCTACCAGACCGAGGATCGCCGCCCGGACACCAATAATATCCCCACCCGTACGCTGGAATATGTATCCAACCCCAGCTCGGCGGTGCAGGCCCCCAGCTCGGAAGAACCCGCTTCTTCCAGCGAGAGTGAAAGCGTCAGCAGCTCTGAGACTGCCAGCGTTAAGTTTGAGGCCCGTTATCAGGTGGAAAAGAGCGGCGGCGGCACCCTGAGCTGTGGGAACGAGAGCGGCAAGACCAGCCTGACATACGGCATCACAGATGCATCTCAGTCGCTGACTGTCACGGCCACCCCTGCGGAGGGCCATGTGTTCGTCAAGTGGAGCGACGGCGTGACCAGCAAGACCCGTACCGATACCGGCTTCAAGCAGAATCTGGACGTGACAGCCGTGTTTGCAGCTGCTTCCGTTCACATCTCGGAAGGCAAGGCTTCCGCCGGCTCCTATGTCTTTAAGGCTGCGCTGGAGGGCAAATATGCCAAGAGTGAAAACCTGCATTGGTTCGCCAACGGTCAGGAAGTGAAGGAGGCCGCAGGCCATACAACGGTCACCGTGTCCGCTTCGGCCATCACCAGCGGCAGCTATAAGATCTATGCGGTGGTCGTGTACAACGACTGCGCCGTGGCCAGCAATGCGCTGACCATCACGGTCAGCCCGGAGCCCGCCTCCAGCTCAAATTCCGGCAGCTCTTCTACTTCTTCCGGCAGTACATCCGCGTCCTCTTCGGAAAGCAGCAAGTCCGAGAGCACTTCGTCCAGCGCTTCCACCTCTGAGAGCACGAGCAGCAGTTCTTCCCACAGCACGGCGGAAAGTGAGAGTAAGAGCGAATCCAAGAGCGAGAGCACTTTTTCTTCTCACAGCAGCTCGGAGAGCAAGGCAGAGAGCACATCGTCCTCCAGCAGTGCTGCCTCTGAGAGCAAAACGGAATCCAAAGAGCAGACCAACAGTGAATCGGTCTCCGCTTCGGTTGAAAATGATATTGAGCCCGCAGAGGAGCCTTCCGCTTCCACCGAAGCAGAAGCCAGCCGGTAAACCTTTTTCTGCCTGCCCGCATAGGCTGGGCAGAAGGGAGGGAGCCGGATGTTCTGTGAAAAGATCAAGATCCCCGGGCTGCCCGGTGAGGGAACTGTGACCGATGGCAGTGTGGACTGGTATGAGATGGACTGGGAGAATGTGGACAACGGCGTGACCGAGGAGCAGATGCCCAGAAACGTTGACAAACCCTGCGCCGCACAAGATCCGTGCACGGACAATTCCCCGGTGCAGACCGATGATGAAACCTATGAGATAGTTCAGGAATAACCGGAAGCCAGCTCTGCCGGGGCGGGGCTGGCTTCTCGCTGTTCTTTTGATCTGGGAAAAATTCCCCGGTGATCGGGGATAAGCGTCCCGGAAAATGACACAAGCATGAAAGAGGGGTAATGAACCATGGCAAAATACTACTGTGTTCTGTTTGATGCAGACAACACGCTGCTGGATTTTGATGCAGCGGAAAACAAGGCGCTGGCTGACACCCTGCGGGAGTACGGCATTGAGCCGGATGCCGAGACGGTGCAGACCTACCGCACCATCAACGAGGAGCTCTGGCGGCAGCTGGAAAAGGGCCAGATCCGCCGGGACAAGCTGATGGGGGAGCGGTTCACCCGCTTTCTGAAGGCAGTGAATGCCGCAGGCAACGGTGTGGAGATGAACAAATTCTATCTGGATCAGCTCTCTACCCACCCTGACCTGACATCTCCCAACGTGCTGGACGTGCTCCGGGAGCTTTCCGAAGTGGCAACACTGGCTGTGGTGACCAATGGCTTTGACCGGGTGCAGAGCCGCCGTGTGCGGGAATCCGGCATTCTGGATTTTGTGGAGGATGTGTTCGTTTCTGAAAAAATGGACAGTGAAAAGCCCAACCGCAAGATTTTTGATGCCGCGCTCCGTGCGCTGGGCGTGGAGAACCGTGAGCACGTGCTGATGGTGGGCGACAGCCTGAGCAGTGATGTGCAGGGCGGTGTGAACGCCGGGCTGGATACCTGCTGGTATAACCCCAACCACGCCGAGAATCCCGGCAAGGTCGTTCCTACCTATGAGATCAGCAGCCTGGAAGAGCTTTATCCGCTGGTGATGGAGCCGGAGGAACTGGCCAATGTGGGCCTGAAGAATCGCCGCCACCAGCTGTAATGCTGTGCGGCCTGTGTGAGAGATTGGAAAACGAACAATGCTGATACATTTGGAAAAGCTGGGCAAGAGCTTTGGCGAGAAGATCGTCCTGCATGATGTCACGGCCAGTGTCGAACGGGAGGACCGCATCGGCATCGTGGGCCAGAACGGCGCAGGCAAAACGACCCTGCTGAAGATCCTGACCGGCGAGTATACGGACTACGAGGGTGAGTTCAGTGTGACCCATGGTGTGACGCTGGGTTATCTGGAGCAGAATGCAAAGCTCGACCCCACGTTGGATATCTACGGCGAGATGCGCTCCTGCTTTGCCCATGTGCTGGATGCCATGGCCCAGATGCAGATCCTGGAGCGCAGAATGGCCGCCAGCCCGGAGGATGCCTCTCTGCTGGAACAGCACGATGCCTTGCAGAACATCATTGATGCCGCTGACGGCTACAATATGGATGTCAACATCAAAAAGGTACTGTCCGGTATGGGGTTTGCGCAGGATACCTGGACGAAGAATATCGCTGTGCTTTCGGGCGGTGAGTTAACGCGCCTTCGTCTGGCAAAGCTGCTGTTGGAAAAGCCGGATGTCCTGATTCTGGACGAGCCCACCAACCACTTGGATTTTGCCACCATGGAATGGCTGGAGAATTACCTCAAGGGCTATTCCGGTGCCGTGCTGGTCGTCAGCCATGACCGCTATTTCCTGGACAATATCTGCACCAGGATCTGGGAGGTCTCCTTCCAGACCATGACCACTTATAAGGGTAACTTCTCAGCCTATCTGCCTCAGAAGGAAGCTGCCGATGCCCTGCGCCAGAAGCAGCACGATGCAGATGTGGCGCTGGCCGAAAAGCTGCAGGATTATGTGGACCGCAATCTTGTGCGCGCTTCCACCACCAAGATGGCCCAGAGCCGCCGCAAACAGCTGGAAAAGCTGGAGATCACGGAAGCGCCAAAGGATGAAACAAACCAGCTCAAATTCCGCTTTGAGTATGATGTGGAGCCGTGGAACGAGCTGGTGCTGATGAAGAACCTGACCATCAGGATCGGGGAGCGCACCCTGCTGGAACCCTTTACCTACACGGTCTGCCGGGGTCAGCGGCTGGTGATCGCAGGCCCCAACGGTGCGGGCAAATCCACCCTGATGCAGGTGCTGGATGGTAAGCGCCGTCCCTCCGGCGGCATGGTGCGGCTGGGTACGGGAGCCCGGCCCAGCATTTTTGCCCAGCAGCAGAACCGTCTGGGACAGGGCCGGGTGATCGATGTCATCTGGAACAAGTATCCCCGGATGACGGAGCTGGAAGTGCGCAGCCATCTGGCAAAGCTGGGTTTCCGGGGCGAGACAGTGTTCAAGCCCTGCGAGGCACTTTCGGGCGGCGAGCTGGCCCGCCTGCGCTTTGCTGAGATCGTGCTGGAGCGGCCCAATCTGCTGTTTCTGGACGAGCCCACCAACCACCTGGACATCTACACCCGCGAGAACCTGACCGAAGCCCTGATGGCATACACTGGGACCCTGCTCATGGTCACCCATGACCGCCATCTGATGAACAGTCTGGGCTGTCCCATCCTCTATCTGGAAGATGGCAAGGCCACCCTGTATCCGAGCTACGATGCCCTGATGGGCCGTGCCGCTCCTGCTGCCGCTCCGGAAAAAGCCGGGGATCAGCCCGCCAAGGCCGGTTACGGCAAAGAGCAGCGCCGCCGCCGCGCGGAGCTGCGGGCCAAGATCAAGGCTTGCGAGGATGAAATGGAAGCCTGCGGGGCAAGGGAAGTGGAGCTTGACAATGAGATCAACTCCCCGGAGGTCTACAATGACCCCGATCTGCTCCGCCAAAAGAGCGATGAGCTCAGTGATCTGCGCTTCCATCAGGAGGAGCTGTTTGCTGCCTGGGAAAAGGCAATGGAAGAGCAGGAACAGTACGAACAGGCTGCTGGTGAAGACTAATCCGCTGCAAAGGAGAACAATGATGCCTCATAACCGCCGCAATTACAACAAAACGCACAGCATCGCCCTTTCAGGTCTGCTGTTTGCTCTGGCGATGGCGCTTTCCTTCATCGAGGGCACATTGGTCATCCCCGGGCTTTTGCCAGGCATGAAGCTGGGTCTGGCGAATATTGTGGTGATGTATGCCCTGTTCTTCATGGGGCCAAAACAGGCCTTTGTGCTGGATGTGCTGAAGGCGTTCTTCGTCTTTCTGGTCTCCGGCTGGACGGCAGGTTTTCTTTCCCTCTGCGGCGGCCTGCTCTCACTGCTGGTGATGTGGCTGCTCTACTATCACTGCCCGCTGCGGCCTACCTGGTTCATCCTGTCGGTCTGCGGCGCGCTGGCCCACAACATCGGCCAGCTGCTGGGAGCCAGTGTCATCCTTTCCACAGCAGTGTCCCTTTACTATGCACCGGTCATGCTGGTGCTGGGTCTTGTGATGGGAATGCTCACCAGTGTCACCCTGCGGGCTATGCTGCCTGCGCTGGGACGGCTGGGTTATAATATCCAGGAAAACCGCAAAGGATGAGCTGCCCGGTTGCAACCGGGGCTGGAATCCGATATAATAAATCAAATCTGAATTTTTACCCAACAAAAAAACTGCCCACGGGATAGCGCACTTTGGCGCGGGGCAGCTGGGAGGTATGAGTTTATGTCTGAAAAAGTGACTGTCAAGGTGGAGCGCAATATCCTCCATCTTCCCGCCATTGCCCTGCGTGGGCTGGTGGTGTTCCCCAACAACCTGCTGCATTTTGAGGTAGGTCGTGACAAGAGCATTGCCGCTGTGGAATGGGCCGTGCGGAATAAATCCGAGGTGTTCCTCATTGCGCAGAAGGATATGAAGGCTGAGGACCCCAAGGCAGAGGAGATGTACCAGTACGGCGTTGTGGCCGAGATCAAGCAGGTTATGCGTGTTTCGGATGATCTGGTGCGCATTCTGGTTGAGGGCAAGTTCCGCGCCAAGCGCACCGAGCTGGATACCGAAGGCAGCTTCCTGCTGGCATCGGTGCGGCCAGCTCCTGTGCGCCCCATCAAGGCAGAGGAAGAGACCGAGGCGGAAGCCCTGCTCCGCAACGTAAAAACGAGCTTCGACGCGGTGCTTTCCATGAATCCCCGCATCAGCAAGGACGTGGTGTTTGCTGTTACCTCGAATAACGACCCCGCCTTCCTGTGCGAGTACATCCCCGCCAATCTGCTCTTCCGCTTTGAGGATAAGCAGGCTGTGATGGAGGAAAGCACCCTCATCGGCCGTCTGCGCCTGCTGGTGGAACGCCTGCATCGGGAGCGCCGGATGCTGGAGATCGACAAGGAGATCGCCCAGAAAGTGGACGAGGCCATGGATAAGAACCAGCGTGATTACTACCTGCATGAGCAGATGCACATGATCAGCCAGGAGCTGGGCGAGGACGATGATACCACGGCAGAGGCCGAGGAGTACCGCCGCAGGATCCAGGAGCTGCATCTGGACGAGGAGCGGGAGAAGAAACTGCTCAAGGAAGTGGACCGCCTTGCCAAGATGCAGAGCAGTAACCAGGAGGGAACGGTCATCCGCACCTATCTGGACACCTGCCTGGATCTGCCCTGGAACAGCTTTACCGAGGACGACCTCGATATTGCCAAGGCACAGCGCATCCTTGACCGCGACCACTACGGCCTGAAGAAAGTCAAGGACCGCATTCTTGAGGTGTTGGCTGTCCGCAAGCTGGCTCCGGATGTCAAGGGGCAGATCATCTGCCTGGTCGGCCCTCCGGGTGTCGGCAAGACCAGCATTGCCCGCTCCATTGCCGAGAGCCTGAACCGCAAGTATGTGCGCATCAGTCTGGGCGGTGTGCGGGATGAGGCAGAGATCCGCGGCCACCGCCGCACCTATATCGGGGCCATGCCCGGCAAGATCATCAACGCCATGATTTCCGCCAAGAGCTCCAACCCCCTGATGCTGCTGGACGAGATCGACAAGCTGGCGGGCGATTTCCGGGGTGACCCGGCTGCTGCCCTGCTGGAAGCTCTTGATCCCGAGCAGAACACCACCTTTAATGATCACTTTATCGATATGCCGTTTGATCTGAGCCATGTGCTTTTTATCACCACGGCAAATGATCTGAGCGCCATTCCCGGCCCTCTGCGTGACCGCATGGATGTCATTGAGCTGCCCAGCTATACCCGGGTGGAGAAATACAACATTGCCCGCAAGCATCTGGTACCCAAGCAGCTCAAGGCCTGCGGTCTGGCCGGGAAGGTCACCTTCTCCCAGAACGCGCTCTACGGCATCATTGACGGCTACACCCGTGAGGCCGGTGTCCGCACCCTGGAGCGTACCATCACCAGTGTCCTGCGCAAGTGCGCCCGCAAGATCGCGTCCGGTGAGGCGGAAAATGTTTCTGTGACCGGCAGCAGCCTGGAAGAGCTGCTGGGGCCCCGCTTCGTCAAGCCCGATTTTCTCAACCGGACCAATGCCATTGGCATTGCCAACGGTCTGGCCTGGACCAGCATCGGCGGCGAGACCCTGCCCATCGAAGTGCAGGTCATAGACAATGGCAGCGGCAAGATCACCGTCACCGGTTCGCTGGGCGACGTGATGAAGGAAAGTGCCCAGCTGGCCATCACCTATGTCCGTGTCCACGCCGAGGAATACGGCATCGACCCTGAGCGGCTGAAGAAATGCGATCTGCACATCCATGCCCCCGAGGGTGCCGTGCCCAAGGACGGCCCCAGCGCCGGTGTTACTCTGACCACGGCTCTGGTGTCCTGTCTGTCCGGCATCCCGGTGCGCGGTGATGTTGCCATGACCGGCGAGATCACCCTGCACGGCAGTGTGCTGCCCATCGGCGGCCTGCGCGAAAAGAGCATGGCCGCCTACCGTGAGGGGATGAAAACCGTGCTCATCCCCAAGGATAACGTTCCGGACCTGTACGAGGTGGATGACGAGGTGAAGAAGAATCTGACCTTCCTGCCCATGTCTGACCTCGCGCAGGTGCTCAATGCCGCTCTGCTCAAGCCCAAGAGCGTTTCTGCCCGTCATCCGCACCCCGCCAAAAAGGCAAAGCCGGTGGAAGCGGCCATCCCGCCCGCACCGGAAAAACCGAAGCCGGGGGCTGTCTGCTAATCAAAGGAGCAAACGATGAACTACAACAAAGCGGATTTTATTGCAAGCTACGGCATTTCCAGCCAACTGCCCGAAAGTGACCGTCCGGAACTCAGCTTTTCAGGCCGTTCCAACGTGGGTAAGTCCAGTCTCATCAACAAGCTGTGCAACCGCAAGAACCTTGCCCGCGTGTCCAGTACACCGGGCAAAACGGCCACCATCAACTTCTATGAGGTGGACAACTGCTATTTTGTGGATCTGCCCGGCTATGGCTATGCCAAGGTCAGCAATGCAGACCGCGAGCGCTGGGATGACCTCATCAACAGCTATTTTGAGGCTCCCCGGCATCATACCCTGCTGGTGCAGCTCATCGACTGCCGCCATGCCCCCAGCGCAGATGACCTGCAGATGCTGAAGTATCTGCACTACCATCAGATCCCCTTTGTTGTGGCATTGACCAAAGCCGATAAGCTCAAAAAGAGCCAGCTGGCCAAGACACAGGAGGATTTTGAAAAGGTCTGCCTGCCCTATGGCTGCCAGAAGGTGGTACTGACCAGCGGCGAGAACGGCTACGGCATCCCGGAGCTGCAGGCGGTGTTGAACGAGGCTGTGGCGGCTGAGTTCACCGATGACGAGGAAGCGGAGTAAACCATGGCCTACAATGAATTTGCCTATTTCTATGATGAATTCAACGGCGAAGCCGACTATGATGCCCTCTATGAGCAGATCCGGCAGGAGCTGAATGCCCACGATATCCGGAATGGCATTCTGGCCGATCTGGGCTGTGGAACAGGGGAGCTGACCCTGATGCTGACCCAGGCGGGCTATGATATGATCGGCATCGATCAGTCCGAGGAGATGCTCTGTGTTGTGCGGGATAAGGCGGAACAGCTGGGCCTTTCCGGCAAGCTGCTGCTTTTGCAGCAGGATCTGCTCAAGCTCGACCTCTACGGCACCATCCGGGGTGCGGTGTCTACCTTCGATACCTTCAACCACATCCCTGACCTGGATACCGCCATTGCCAACGCGGCTTTTTTCATGGAAGAGGGCGGCGTGTTCCTCTTTGATATGAACACCCCTTACAAGCACCAGAAGGTGCTGGGGGAGAATGTATTTACCTTTGAGGAGGAGGATGCTGCCTGCGTCTGGCGCAACCACTATCACCCTGCGGACCGCCGGGTGGAGATTACGGTGGACATCGACTACCGCGAGACCGGCGAACACTTCCATGAACAGTTCTATGAATATACCTATGACCTGGATACCATCCGAGCTGCGTTGGAAAAACACGGCTTTGTGCTGGAAAAGGTCTGCGACGGTGAGAGCTTCGGCCCCCTGACCGAAGAGAGCGAGCGCTATTTCTTCTGTGCCGTCAAGCAGTATACCCAATTGGAGGAAAAAGAAAATGTCTAATCTGATCCGCGGTATTTCTGAAAACGGCGGTGTTGTGTTCTGCGGTGTGGACTCCACTGAGATCGTCCGCACGGCCGAGCAGCTGCACCACACCAGTGCGACCTGCAGCGCAGCCCTGGGCCGCCTGCTCACCGGTGCGTCCCTGATGGGCTCCATGCTCAAGGATGACGGCGATTCCATTACGCTGCGTGTGGCGGGCGGCGGCCCCACCGGCACGGTTGTTGCCTGTACCGATGGCACCGGCAATGTCAAGGGCTGTATCGACCACCCGCTGGTAGAGCTGCCTCTGAAAGCAAACGGCCATCTGGATGTGGGCGGTGCTGTGGGCAAAAACGGCGTGCTGACTGTCATCCGTGACAACCGCCTGCAGAAAGAACCCACTGTGGGCCAGGTGCCGCTGGTCTCCGGCGAGATTGCCGAGGACCTGACCAGCTACTATGCTTACAGCGAGCAGGTGCCCACCGTCTGCGCTCTGGGGGTGCTGGTGGATACTGACCTGACCATTGCCTGCGCGGGCGGCTTCCTGCTGCAGCTGCTGCCCGGTGCCACCGATGCCGAGATCACCCAGCTGGAGCAGAACATCGCCGCAATGCCTTCCGTCACTGAACTGCTTCGGGAAGGCAAGACCCCCGAGGATATGATGAACCTTGCACTGGCAGGCTTCAACCCCAATGTTCTGGACGAGCGCGAGGTGCAGTACAAGTGTGACTGCAGTGAAGAGCGCACCGAAGAGATGCTGCTGAGCCTGGGTCGTAAGGAGCTGGAAAAGCTCCGGGATGAGGACCCGGATTGTGAGGTCGTCTGTCATTTCTGCCACACCAAATATCATTTTGACCTGAATCAGCTGGTGGAGAAGGCTGCTTATAAAAAAGAAGCGACCGAAGAACCCAATGAAAACGCATAAGATGTAACTTGAAAACGGCCCGGAGTTTCTCGCTCCGGGCCGTTTTCAGGTGCAGATATCAGCAATGATGGTGTAGACCACCCGGTAATGCAGCGTATCGCTCTCGGTTGTGACATCCACTTTCTGCGCCACAAATTCTGCGTCCGGGTAATCATTTTGCAAGGCCTGTAAGCCATGCAGACGGGCCAGTGCTCTGGCTTCATCCTCTGAGGAATGAATTTCATTTTCTGCCTGTTCGTAATAGGTGGTTTCCTCGACGGAAAGCGGGAGCGTCAGCCCCAGAAGCTCCGGCTGAAGATGCCGTGTGACCGCCGTGGAATCGTCCGCAGGGGAGAAAAGGGAAGGCAATGGGAACACCTGCCCGGCAAGGGAAAGCCTTCGCTGAACGACAGTGTTCCCGGTCAGCTGGTATGTGGCAGCCGTCAGTGGAAGATCTTCCGCAAACTCCCACTCGAACTGCGCCCGGACGCTTCCGGCGGCAGGCTGAAAGATCAGCGTGCCGTCCCGTTCAGCCCGGGCAGTGCCGATGAGTCCCTGACCTTTTTCCACTGCCTGCCCGGGAACCACCAGCATCGTCCCGCTGACAAGGTTTGTGCTGACCACCGTGCCCGCAGCCTTTGCCCGCAGGCCATGGAGCGTTCCAGCGGCGATCTCCGGCACCGGTTTGGCTTCTGCCGCTTCCAGTTCCAGCCGCCCATCCAGAAAATTCAGGCTGACCCACGAGAACTCACCGCTTTGGAGCAGAGCATATTCCCCGGCGGTAAGTTTTTCCTGCGTGACGATACTGCCCGGCATCAGGAAAACGGTTTCCCGCAGCACGGAAGCTGCCCGCGCCTGCTGGCCGGTCGTCAGGCCGGAAGCATCCACAGCCCAGACAAGGCCCTGTGACCAAAGCAAAAGCGGCACAAACAGCAAAAGCCCGGCCCACAGCCCCCGCCGCCGGAGGTAGTGCCGCAGGAGAAAAAACAGCCCTGTCTTTTTGCGGATGCGCAGATGCACCCGCCGCTTGCGGGCGAGTTTTGCCAGCCGGAGGTAACGCCATGCCGCACATCGGGCTGTAAAGCCGCCGGGAGCAGGGAAGATGTCGGTGAGATGCAGGCCTGTCCGTGCAGCTTCGGAGAGCAGGCCCTCGGTATCACCGTTCCGGGCAGAAAATGCTGCCCCGGCCCAAAGCTGTAAGATGCTGCATCCCTCCCTAACTGCTGGAAAAATCTGTGCGTAAAAACCGCCCCCGCAGGGTAATTCGGTGAGCGGCCAGCGTTTCGATTCTAAGCCCGTCCCCATACACGGTGAACAGCCCGCCCGCGAATTCCAGGCAGAGCCTGCCCTCCTCATAGGTGCGCACCCTGCGGAAGTGCTCAATCTCCATCACACCGCCGCTCAGATAGACAGAGGGCTGGCCGTAAAAGCCCCGGGGAGGCTGGCGCAGCATCCGGCCAAACCAGCCGCGCAGGGAGAGCCGCCCGGTTTTCTGCTGTTTCACACCCGCTCCCTCCCCCGCCGGGCAAAACTGCGCCCCGTATCACATATATATGGAACCGGAGGGCGTGTGTATGAATCGGCTTTTTGGATGGAAACAGACATGCGTATTTTTGCTGGCACTGGCGGCAGGGATTCTGCCGTTTGCAGTGCCGGAGGTTTGTGCCGCTGCTCTGCGGGAAGGGCTGACCCTCTGCAGCGGGCCGCTGCTGCTCTCGCTGTTCCCGTTTCTCGTGGTATCGCGCTTACTCATCCAATGCCCGGAAAGCGACCTGCTGGCCCTGCCGTTCCGTCTGGCGGCGTGGGGCATCGGCATCCGCACACCCTGTGCGGCACGGGTGCTCTGCATCGGGTTCCTGGGTGGCTTTGCACCAGCGGCCAGTGCTGCTGCGCAGGCAGTCAGGACCGGTCAGCTTACGGCTGAGGAAGCGGATGCTCTGCTGCCTGCCTGTATCTGTTCCGGGCCATCCTTTGTGGTTCTGACGGTGGGGCAGAGCCTGCTGGGCAGTGCAGAGCTTGGCGTGCTGCTGTTTGCGTCACAGATCACCGCAAACTATCTGACCGCCGCCCTGCTGAACCGGTTTGCAGGAGTGCGTTCGGTCAAACCGGGATCTGCAGCGCCAGCATCCCCTGCACCGCCGCGGCTGGATGAGATCCTGGGCGATGCCGCCATAACGTACTGCAAGCTCTGCGGTTTTATCCTCTTTTTCCGGATGCTGGCCGCCGGGGCAGGGGCGCTTTTGTCTGCCGGTGCGGGCACACTCTGTGCCGTTCTGCTGGAGGTCTGCTCCGGCTGTGACCTGGCCTCCCGCACCGGACGATGGGGGAGCCTGCTCTGCTGTGCAGCACTGAGCGTGCAGGGGCTTTCCGTGTTGCTGCAGGTGCGCACCATCTGCCCGCCGGAAATGACCCTGCGCCCGCTCTACCGGGCCAGGATGCTCCATCTGCCGCTTTCATTGGCCCTGTTCTATCTGCTGCTGCCGGGCGGGGAGGCGGACGTGTTCAGCACCCTGCCTCCCCGGGTCCTTTTGATGCGGCGGGTGCCGCCGGATTGTGCCCTGCTCGTTTTTGCAGTGTGTTGTATGGCAGCCTGCACTTTGCGCAGTGGAATCCGTCAAGTTGAACAGAAACAGATGGCAAGAAATGCAGGTGGGTGTTGTATAAATTCCAAAACTTTGCTATAATAAGACGTAAGCATTCAATGACAGGGAAGCTTCCCTGAACAGATGGAAATAAAATAAATGAGCACACGCTTATTTTAGATGGAGGACCATAGAATGGATTTACAGAATATGGATCTTAAGGGCGGGAGCCTGCAAATTTCCACCGAGGTCATCGGCAAGATCGCACGCTGTGCTGCACTGGAAGTGGACGGTGTGTCCGAGGTCTCCTGCGGCAAGCAGAACAAAAAGGTCAAGGAGCTGCTGGCTGCTGCCAGCATCCAGCCCCCTGTTACCGTGGAGATGCGGGATGGCACCGCTGAACTGACCCTGAATCTGGTGGTCAAGTTTGGTGCAAAGATCCCTGCTGTGGCCGAAAAGGTACAGGAGAATGTCAAGTCTGCTGTTCAGAACATGACCAATGTCACGGTAAGCCGTGTGAACCTTGTCATTGCCGGCCTTGCGGCTGAGGAACAGGAATAAAAAGTAGAAGAGGAAGATTATGGAAAATATTTTGCCCCGTCGTGAAGCCCGTGAGAATGCGTTCCTGCTGGCTTTTTCCCAGACCTTTGGTGATG
>UMLE01018989.1_pt1 | contig 19369 bp, 16 predicted proteins | sample 1966461 | NCBI WGS metagenome assembly UMLE01 (sample SAMEA4836196, study PRJEB28245) | human gut metagenome | biome: gut microbiome; material: fecal sample | place: Denmark | collected 2008 | reverse complement strand
CGGCCGGTTGGGCAAGGCAGTCAGCCGCTTCATCACCACCGACACCAACGGCTACAAGCTGATCGCCGCCTTTGACAATTCCCCCAGCGAGGTGGGCAAAGAGATCAACGGCATCCAGATCTTACACGTTGACGAGCTGGAGGCCTTCTGCGCAGAGCATAAGCCTGAGGTGGCTGTGTTCTGTGTGCCCCGCAGCGGTGCGGAGGAGCTCAGCGGCCGGCTGGTCGAACTGGGCATCAAAGGCTTCTGGAACTTCTCCCACTATGACCTGTCGGTGCCCTACCCCGAAGTGGTGGTGGAGAACGTCCACCTGGGCGACAGCCTGATGAGCCTGGGTTACCGCCTGCGCAATCAGGACTGATCTATCATCTATTCATAACGTATCACAGAAAACAGGCAGCCCTCTCCCCCCGAACGAGCAGAGAGGGTTGCCTTTTTATGAGGAGAGCAACTATGGCGAAGCTATACTTCCGATACGGTGCCATGAACAGCGGCAAAAGCACCGCGCTGATGCAGGTGGCCCACAACTACGAAGAGCAGGGGATGCGGGTACTGATCCTGAAGCCCCAGGTGGACACCAAGGGCGGCGGCGAGCTGGTCAGCCGCCTGGGCGTGCGCCGCAGGGCCGACCTGCTCATCCCGCCCGAGGTGGATGTGTTCGAGGCCGTGCGCGCCGCTTCTGCCGGAGAGCAGCCGCTGGCCTGTGTTCTCTGCGACGAGAGCCAGTTCTTTACCCCGGCACAGGCCGAGCAGCTGTTCATGGTCACGGTAGACCTGAATATCCCGGTCATCTGCTACGGCCTGCGGTCAGACTTCTCCCTCAAGGGCTTTCCCGGCTCCACCCGTCTGCTGGAGCTGGCCCACACCATTGAGGAGATGAAGACCATCTGCACCTGCGGGCGCAAGGCCACCTGCAACTGCCGCAGGGTCAATGGGGAGTTCGTCTTTGAGGGCGAGCAGGTCGCCATCGATCTGGAAAACGATGTGCAGTACGTCAGCATGTGCCCCCAGTGCTATTTCAAGGCACGGCGGGCGTTTTACGCCAAACGGAACGCACAGTAAGTGTCGATCTCCGGCAGGCACAGGAGCCCTCTCCTGCGTGAGATCCCAGATCTCCCAAAAGATTTTTACAGTTTTCAGAGCGCTGCCCAGCCGGGCGACGCTCTTTTTTGCCTGCCGCCTTCCAAAGTGATATATCAGTTGTATCCCACGTCGAACGTTTTTGCACAATTGATATATCAGTTTATAAAACAGCGATATCGTCACTTTTTTCACGCATTGTATACAACATTATACCGTCAATTTCGCAACAGCAAAAAGCGAACCGCCATGGTGACAGATGCCATGGCGGTTCGCTTTTACACTTTTTCTTCGAGCACCCATCGTCCGGGTGCACACTCAGTATACCCGGACAGGTGCCCCCTGTAAAAGGTATCTTTTGTATTGCTGTGATATGTTTTTTGTATGGCTCACACTTCCGTGTGGGAGGCCGCGCTGCTGTCCTCATTTTCCTCATCGAGGTCCGGGCCGGTGCCCTCGTCCAGATCAAGACGCAGGCGGTCGCTTTCATCATCATCCAAGTCCCGTTCCTGCCGGGCATCGTATTCGATCCAGAACTCCCCCCGGTGCAGGGCAAAATCAAAGGCTGCCATCAGGCAGGCCCCGCCAAAGGCGCTGACCATCAGCACGATGCAGAGGAACACCGAGAGGAAATCGTACTTCCAGCGCTGAGGCCTTGCGGCAAAATACAGCACCTCGCACCCCAGCAGGATCAGCCCTGCCGCCGGGGCGATCTTCAGCGCAAGGTCCCAGTTGAAATGCGGCACAAAGAAATAGCAGAGGAACAGCACGCCGCAGACGATCAGGCAGGCACCCAGCGTCAGGGTGCCCACCCGGCGTACCGGGGCGTTTTCCGGGGCCTTGAAGGCCGGGCGCTCTGTTGTGTTATTCTTCTTCTCGTCCATCGTCTTCATCCTCCGGGTCAAGGGTCACCTCACCGGTCGTATCCGGCTCTGCCTTGCGGGCAAAGTGATCCAGCAGGCTGGGCATCTTCTTTTCGGGCTGATACTCCTGAAAATCGGTCTCCTCCGGGGCGGCGGTTTCCGGGGCAGTTTTCTTTGCTCTGGGGCCCCGCACCAGCCAGATGCCGCACAGGATCAGCGCCACGCAGAGCACCACCTCGGGCAGTTGATCCATCACCAGATAGATGGCCCGCCATACCGGAGCCTTCTGGCCCCAGCGCCACAGGATGTCGCCCAGCGTGTTCATAATGATCTGCTCGTAGGCGATCAGCGCACCGATGGCGATCAGGCACCAGCCCACCAGCTTGTGGCTGTCCATCATCATCCGGGCAAGGCGCTTGTCCTGCGGGTCGAAGTGGACCAGATAATCGTCCTCCGGGGCGGTGCCCATGCTGATCTGGGCACGCAGGTTGAAGGTGTCGAAAAAGCTGTACATGAACACCACCAGCAGCGCAAACGCGATGGGCGGGATCAGCATGGCTGCCATGCTGATGGCAGCCGCCATCAGCATCAGCGAAAGACCGCGCTTCATATATCCCTGATACATCTGGCCCGCGCCCGGGATAAAGGCGAACAGCAGGGTCAGGATGCCATTTTTCTTCATAATCGTTCCCTCATTTCTCTGTATTCGGGGTGTTGCCCGCGATCTTATCGGTCACATCCGTGAGCAGCTTGTGGAGCAAAGAGGAGCCTTCGCCGGCATAGCGGCGGTCCTGTTTTGTCTCCATGGGTTTCCCCAGCTGTTCCGGTGCGGCCTGCGGTCGGTCGTCCTCAATGGGGCGGTATTGCAGGGTGTTCTCCGGGGCCGGGTCATTCTGGCCGGGTTCCCAGAGCTGGCTCTGGTCGGTTTCCAGCACGGTCTCCCGCCCGGCACCATACTGGATGATCTGCTGCAGCGCCCCGCTCCGCCACAGGGTCAGGGCCAGCACAGCGGCCACACCGGCCACGGCAGCCCTGCCATAGGTATTCTGCATCAGGCGGGCCCAGATCGTGCCCATCACCGCACCCTGCACACTCCTTGGCGGTGTTTCCAGTGCGTCGGCGGTCAAAAGGGCTGTGTAGCGGTCCATGCACTGGTCACAATAGGAGAGGTGTTCAGCGGCTTCCAGCCTGCCCAGCTCATCCAGCTGGCCGTCCATCATGGCCCGGAAGCCCGCGTCGGTCATGCAGCCATCTTCACGAAACAATTCCATCTTCGCTCCTCCTTTCCTGACGGATCTGCTCCGCCAGCATTTTCTTTGCCCGGTAGATCTGCGCCTCCACCGTCTTTTGGGGCCTGCCGCAGAGGGCTGCCGCCTCGGCGGCGGTGCGGCCCTCCAGCAGCATCAGGCGGCAGGGGGTGCGGTACGGCTCCCGCATCCCCAGGATCTTCTCGGTCAGGGTCTCCTCGCTCATGGCATCCAGCACCTGCTGCTCCGGGTCGGAGCCGGGCGGCGCGCCTTCCAGTGCAAGGATATCATCTCCCGGGGTGTTCACCCGGCGCACCCACGCACTGCGCAGGTAGTCCTTGGCTTTGTTGGAAGCGATACGCGCCAGCCACTGCTTTTCGTACCCGGGCGGGCAGCGGTCAATGGCCCGCCATGCGGCCAGAAAAGTCTCCTGTGCCAGATCCTGGGCATCGCCCTCGTCCGGCACCAGCTGGTGGCAGACCGTGTAGACCAGCCCCTGATACTGCCGCACCAGCGCATTGAATTCCAGTGTTGTCAACGGTCCGCATCCCTCCTTTCCTGCCGCTCTGTAATTGAATACGAAACAGAGTTCGGTTTTCCTGCAAAAATTTTGAAAAATAAAAACGGATAAACCTCTCCGGCATTGCGCTGCTTGGCTCCCCTATCAGGGAAGCTGGCGCAAAGCGCCTGAGAGGTTCTTCTTTTGCAATGCCTCAAGTTATGCTATACTATTACTACTATAGCACAAGAAGGAGGCGTTTTCCATGGGGAGAAGCACCAAACAGGCCCTGCTGCAGGCGCTTTCGGCGGCAGAGGGAGCCTATATCTCAGGCCAACAGCTGGCCGAAGCGCTGGGCGTGAGCCGCGCGGCTGTCCACAAGGCGGCACAGGCGCTTTCGGCCCAGGGATACGCGCTGGATTCCGCCCCGCGCCGGGGCTACCGGCTGGCAGGCGGTGACCCCTTCTGCGCCGATGCGGTGGGCCCCTATCCCGCTCCCATCCACATCTACGACACACTGCAAAGTTCCAACCTGACGGCCAAGCAGCTGGCACTGGGCGGCGCGCCCCACGGCACGCTGGTGCTCACGGCCCATCAGCAGGCGGGGCGCGGGCGGCTGGGGCGGCGGTTCGAAAGCCCTGCCGGGAAGGGGGTCTACCTCTCCCTCATCCTGCGGCCCGCCCTCTCTGCTGCCGATGCCCAGAGTGCGACCATCAGTGCGGCGGTGGCCGTGGCCCGGGCTGTCAAGGCCCTGTGCGGGCTGGAACTGGGCATCAAATGGGTGAACGACCTTTACTATCAGGGCCGCAAGGTCTGCGGCATCCTGACCGAAGCCGGGACCGACATGGAGAGCGGCCAGCTGGAATGGCTGGTGGTGGGCATCGGCCTCAACCTGACCACCTCCCCTGCCGACTGGCCCGAAGAGCTGGCCCGCACGGCAGGCAGCCTTTACCCCGGCGGTCCCGCACCCGTGAGCCGGGCGGTGCTGGCCGGGGCCATTGCCCGGGAGCTGCTCTCCCTCTGCCCGGCCTTCGACTGTCTGGACGAGTACCGGGCCCGCTGTTTTGTGCCGGGCCACTGGGTCACTGTCTGCACCGGGGCCGAGACCTATGCCGCAAAGGCCCTTTCCATTGACGATGCGGGCCGTCTGGTGGTGGAGCGCGAGGGCGGCAGGCAGATTGCCCTGCAGCACGGCGAGGTCAGCATCCGGCCGACAAGGACAGGGTGAGTCATTTTTCCGATTGTATTTTATCGATCAGATGTCTTTAACAGAAGTTTGCGCACTGCTGACCGTCATCATCGGTTTGCTGACGTTGATGGTCACCGTTGTCAAAGCCGCATTTGATGCTGGCCGGAAAATTTCTAACAAAGAACACGATAAAAAAAAAAAAATTCCCAACCCGGTGAAAGGATTTCTCATTTTCTGCATTATAGGAAGTAGAAGAGTATAAGCCCCCATACCACCCAGCCGGGAGACCGGCGCAAGGAAAGTGAGGAATCTCCTATGAAGAAACGACTACTCAGCCTGTTGGTGGCAATCAGTATGGTGCTGACGTTCCTGCCCGTGTCGGCATTGACCGCAGCAGCAGCGGAGGATAGCAGCAACGGCGAACTTAAAATCGGACAAAACTGTTATCCTGTTCTGGATAATATCCCTCACCAAACAGTCAACGAACACGAAATCTATACCGGTGACGGCTGGACTTACGATCAAACTGCCACCACGCTGACCCTGTGCCCCAGTGCGCCAACAAACTATGATTTTTTTGCCATTCACGTAGGGCACTCCATCACAACCGACTGTAACCTGGTAATTGGCGAAAATGCAACCGTTACGGATGGAAATTTTATGGCCTCTGTTACGAACAATGGCACTATCAAAGGCGGCATTTTTAAGGATGCTGTTACAAACCATGGCACAATAATCGGTGGCCGTTTTTTCTCTTCGGTCACCAATGAATCGGATGGCATCATTGAAAATGGTCAGTTTGGTGATTGGGCTTCTTCGCGCACCGTTACAAACAATGGCGGCACGATCAACGGCGGCACTTTCAAAGATGAGCTAACCGGAAGTGGCATAGAACCGGGTTATACTCTCACAGCAATAAACCCCATCGATTTTATCGATGTTTCGGTCAATGGGTATCGCAATTCATGCTATATCATCCCGAATCAAACATATCATGCTTCTGTCAGAATTGTTTATGTTTTTGACCATACTAGTGGTAGTTCATCACTCCCACCACTTGTTGTAACCATTGATAGTGCGCAGCACATGCTTCTTTCCGACTGGTGTGTGAGTGATCTCAAGATTGAGTTCGAGGATATCCGCGGAGTTTATGAAGTCACCTTCACCGCACCGCCTGCAAATGGCTCAACCGTAACCATCAGCCCGCTGACCCGGCTGGTGATTGAGAAAAGCGGTTACCCTGCCGTGGCACAGGATTGGAACGGCAACCGGGCGAATTATACCGGCGACGGTTGGAAGTTTGAAAACAACAGCCTGATTTTGGAGCCTACCGCCGAGAAAAGCTATGACTTTAACAGCCCCGACCTGAACCCCCATGGGGTGGCAGTGAACTGCCCGGTTGCGGTGAACAGCAATGCCACCATCACCAACGGCATTTTCCTGAAAGAAGTTACCGGCAGCGCCCTGAACGGTGTGTTCCTGAACGTTCCCAATGGCTGTGAGAACAGCACCAAGAAAATTACCGTTTCTGATAACGGAAAAATCACTGCGCTGAAAATGAGCGGTGAAGCTACTGCGCTGGACAGCGCCGTCAATGAACTTTATGTGGTCGGTCAGCCCACCGGTACCCTGTATGTGACCCTGAGCAGCGGCAAGGTACGGGAAGTACAGCTGCCTCTTACGGCTGACCTTGAGCTGCAATTGAACGACCCGGCACCCAAACCCGAACCGGAACCGGAGACCTACACCCTGAAAGTGGTGGGCGGCAGCTTTACGACCGGCGAAAGGGATGCGCTGACCAGCGGCACCGTGCCGGTGGATGCAGAAGCAAAAGTGACCCTGAACCCGGATGCCGTGCCGGAGGGCATGGTGTTCGACCAGTGGACCATCAGTGAGGAAAGCCTGCTGGGCAACCCCAATGTGGCCTACAACGCCGAAAGCTTTACCATCCAGGCCAATGCGGTGGAAAACGGCAAGACCGTTACCGTGGAAGCCCAGTACCGGGAGGCCAGCATCGAAGATGATGGCCCCGGCATTCTGGAAACGGCTGCCATGATCGGCGTTGCCGGTACTGGCGCTGCCGTGCTGGGCTACACCGGCTACATGATCGGCACCGAGCTGTACCTGAACACCGTCCTGCCTGCCGGTGCGGCCATCCCCAACAACGCCGGGGAGCTGGCCCTACTGCTGTGGGAAGCCGCCGGGACCCCGGCCCCCGCTGCTCTTCTCCCTGCCGATGCTGCCCCGGTCCAGCAGGCCCTTGCATGGGCCATCGAGAACCAGCTCCTCGCCCCGGATGCGTCTGCGGAGGATTCCGTCAGCCGCTGGGAGGTTATTCGGAGCTGGAATCAGCTGAAGGGGTAAGTGGCGAACCCTCTCAGTCAAAGCTTTCGGCTTTGCCAGCTCCCCCAAAGGGGGAGCCAAGGGCAATCCCAGATTTAGCAGCATCTGCCCTCTGTGATGTCTTGCCTCTCCCTTCGGGAGAGGTGGCATTGCGCAAGCAATGACGGAGAGGGTGAGGATGCTAACTAAACAGCGAACCCCCCGGTGCGATCTGCACTAGGGGGTTCGCTGTTATTGTTGCTTCAGGAAATATGTACCGCTTCCAGCACCCTGATGCCCTCCTGCTCCATCACGTCGCGCAGGGCCTCGAGGTAGCCGGGCTTGTCCACCTTGTTCTCAATGCAGCAGGTCAGCACGCCGTGCAGGCTGGTAACCTCCATTGCAAGGGACGCACCATCCGGCAGCACCCAGGTCTGGAAATCGGTCAGGTACGCTTCCAGCTCCGGGCTGTGCGGCAGCAGCGGGCTGCCGATGTAGCTGACCCAGAAATCTGCCGGGAAGCCGCTGATGTACTCGCCCATCTGGAACACACGCTTCTTGATCTTGAGCGCGGCTTTCTGCCGGAACACCTGATACACCCAGCCCATCTGTTCGGCCATGCGGAACAGGCGGCGCTCCGGGGTCAGGCTTTCCCGGATCTCATGGTCGAGCCGCTTTGCAAAGCTGTGGAGCCGGGCCTGCGGTTCCAGCTGCAGGGACAGCTGAAAGGACGCAATGCAGTTGTACAGGGCATGCGGCACCCCCAGCGCCGCGCGGGTGTCGGCGGCATAGCTGTACACAAGGTCATTCTTTTCCAGATACCGCTGCGCTGCCTGGCAGGTCAGCCCCATGAGGGCGCTGAAGGGCTTCACACCCTCTTTCTGCGCCAGATCCACAAGGCTCTGCCTGTCCAGCCGCAGCCGCTGAAAATGGGGCGTGCCCTCGTGGATCTGCAGCACGTCCTTCTGCATGTCGTTGGCCACCTGGCTCTCCGGGTAGCAGGCCAGCAGCTGTTCCACATCATAGGGCGGGTCAGAGGCAAGGGCCTCGCACACAAAACCGGCGTTGGAGCGCAGGTTGCAGTAGAGCTTGAGCAGCAGGGTGAAAAAGGGCGCGCTGCCCCGGCCATCGGCCAGGAAGTGGAACCAGTCCAGATAGACCGTGTTTCCCTCATAGCCCAGCGAGAAGAGATAATCGTTCGTCTCCTCGGGGATCTTTGGCTGGGTGCTGCCCTGCCGCACACGGCAGGGGGCAGTGTTGGGCTCCAGACGGGCCTCCCGCTTTTCCCACACCACATGGCAGAAATAATATTCTGCCAGCGGGCGGGCCGCATCCAGTGCCTGCTGCAGAAGAGCCGGGTCAACGGTCTCCTTCAGCGCGGCCTGATAGCGGCAGAGGACCTGATTTTCGCGGTAGTAGTAGACGATGCCCTGAAACACCGCACGCTGCTCTGCATTCATCCGGAATTTACCCCGCGTTCTCGGCCAGATAATCGGCCAGATCGCCGATGGTCACAAAGTTGCGCAGCTCCTTTTCGGGGATGCGCAGGCCAAAGGTCTCTTCCAGATCGGCCACGACGGTCAGGATCTCCATAGAGGACAGATCCAGATCATCCATCATCACGCTGTTTTCGTTGACATCCTCGGGCGAGATCTCTGCCACATCCTCCAGAATTGCCAGGATCTGAGACATGATTTCTGCTCTTTCCATCAAAAAATCTTCCTTTCCGTGAGGGATTTTTTATCGCCTGCAAGGGCGCAGTTTCAGTATGCCACGCGCCGGGCCGGTTTAGCCAGCCGGCGGGGCATTCCTGTGTTTTATAATACCTGTTTTATGGAGGAAATGCAACACACCGGCCGCCCGGTTTTGCGCTTTTTTTACAATTTCCGCGCTTACCTGCGCAGCAGCTTGCCCATGGCGTTGCGGGGCAGGGGCTCGGCGCTGACCTCCACTGCCGTGATCCGCTGGTACAGCGGCAGAGTACGGTTCAACCCGGTGATAAAGGCCCGGACCTCCGCCTGCTTTTCCTCGGCACAGCAGATCAGCGCGCCGATCTTTTTGCCCATCTCCTTGACCACGCACTCCTGCACCTCAGGGCAGGCGTTGAGCCTTCTTTCCAGCTCCTCGGGACTGACGTTCTCGCCGGTGCCCAGAATGATCAGGTTCTTCTTCCGGCCCACCATATAGTAATAGCCGTCCTCGTCCTCACGGGCCAGGTCGCCGGTGTGGAGCCAGCCGTCTTTGTCGATGATCTCGGCGGTGGCTTCGGGATCCTTATAGTAGCCCAGCATCACACAGCCGCCCCGGATGCAGATCTCGCCGGTCTCATCCAGCTTGTACTCACAGTGGCCGTCCGGCTTGCCCAGCGCCCGGATATGGGGCTCTGCCTGGGCGTAGTTCACCAGACCATCGCCGCAGGTCTCGGTCATGCCGTAGCACTGGGTGATGTACATGCCGTTTTCCACCAGACTCAGCAGCATCTCGCTGTCGAACATGGCAGAGCTGCCGCAGGGGTTCCACAGGCCGTTCAGCTTATCGGCGCGGCCGCGCTTGACATCCTTGTAGATGCTCTCCATCAGCACCGGGGCCACGGCAATGGAATCGCTGTGCATCAGCCCCAGATCCCGGTAGAAATTCCGCAGGTCACTGCAAAGGTTCAGGGCCCAGCCCTTGAAGGGCCAGGAGAACAGGCAGATAAAGGTGCCCAGATGGAACAGGGGCAGGATGGCAAAGTTGCTCAGGACATCGTTTTTGTCCTCGGGCAGCTGCCGGTGTTTGAAGTCCAGCAAGTGGTCGCCCATGGCAACGTGCATCTGCATCACGGTAAAGAAGTTCCGCTCCGCCAGCATCACGGCCTTGCTGCGGCCGGTGGTGCCGGAGGTGAACAGCATGACCATCAGGGCATTGGGGTCGATCTTCTTTTCCAGCCTGCCGGGCGCGGTGTCCTTCCAGACATCCATCGGCCGCAGGCGTTCCCCATACGCAGCCTCCAGCTGGTCACGGCAGCCGTAGTCCACCCCATCGTTCAGGATGAAGGCAGGCTCTGCCAGCTCCAGCTCCCAGCTCAGTTCGTCCCAGGTCTTTTTCTGGTTCATCGTTACCAGAACCGCCCCGGCCAGCACAGCGCCAAAGGTATTCACGCCATACTCATAGCAGTTCCGGCTCAACAGGACCACCCGCTTGCCCTCCACCTCCGGGATGTTCTGGGCAAACCAGGCAGCGGCGCGGCGGATATCCTGTACATACTCGGCATAGGTCTTTTCCTTCACGGTGCCGGTGGCATCCTCTACCCAGCGGAAGGCCACCCGCCCGGGGAATTCCTGCTCCATTGTCCGGGTGACAAGATCATAGACATTGTTTACCATGGTCTGCTCCTTTTTTCTCCCGTTTGGTTTTACTTGCGCAGCAGCTTGCCCAGCGCGTTGCGGGGCAGGGGCTCGGCGCTGCATTCTACAACGGAGATGCGCTTGTACATGGGCAGGGTACGGTTCAGCTCGGTGACAAAAGCCTTCACCTGCTGCTGCTTGTCATCCTCACAGCAGACCACGGTGCCGATCTTCTTGCCCATCTCCTTGACGATGCACTCCTTGATGGCATCGCACTTGCCCAGCAGCTTTTCCAGCTCCTCGGGGCTGACGTTCTCGCCGCTGTCCAGAATGATGAGGTTCTTCTTGCGGCCGGTCATATAGTAGTAGCCTTCCTCGTCCACGCGGGCCAGGTCGCCGGTGTGGAGCCAGCCGTCCTTGTCGATGGTCTCGGCAGTGGCCTCGGGGTCCTTATAGTAGCCCAGCATCACGCAGCCGCCGCGGACGCAGATCTCGCCGGTCTCGTCCACCTTGACCTCACAGAAGCCGTCCGGCTTGCCCAGGGCACGCAGGTGGTCGCCCTCCTGGGTCACGTTCAGCAGGCCATAGCCGGCCAGCTCGGTCATGGAGTAGCACTGGTTGATGTAGAAGCCATTCTTCACCAGACCGCTCAGAATGGCGGGGTCAAGGATGGCAGAGCTGCAGCTCAGGTTCCACAGACCGTTCAGGCGGTCGGCATGGCCGCGCTTGACCTCGTTGCAGATCATCTCCACCAGCACCGGAGGGGTAGACATGGCATCGCTGTGCATCAGGCTCATATCCCGGCGCAGGTCGCGGGCATCACAGCAGAGATTCAGGGTCCAGCCCTGCACGCCATAGACAAAGTAGCAGATGAAACCGGCCAGATGGAACATGGGCACCAGCGTAAAGTGGCTGAAGGTCTGGTCGAGGTACTGGGGTACCAGCCGCTCCTCATAGTCAAGGACGGACTTCAGGCCATCGATGTACATCTGGCAGGCGGTGAAGTAGTTCTTCTCGCTCAGCATCACACCCTTGCTGCGGCCGGTGGTGCCGGAAGTGAACATCAGCATCAGCAGACCCTCGTGGTCGATACGGTTGACCATCTCAGCCTCAGGGGCAGCGGTCCAGGCATCCATGGGGCGGAGCTGAGCGCCATAAAGCGCTTCCAGCTGGGCGCGGTAGCCGTAATCGATGCCATCATTGAAGATGAGATCCGGCTCCACCATGTCCAGCTCATGCTCCAGCTCGGCCCAGGTCTTGCCCTGGTTCAGGGTCACGATGACAGCGCCTGCCATCATGGTGCCGAAAACGACCGCGCCGTACTCATAGTTGGTGCGGCTCAGGATGACGATCTTCTTGCCCTTGGGCTCGCCCAGCTCCTGCTGCAGGTAGCCGGTCGCTTTGCGGATATCCTGCACATACTGAGCGTAGGTCTTTTCCACCACCGTGTCCTTGCCCTCCACATAGCGGAACGCCACACGGTCAGCATACTTATTCTGCATCGCAGAGATCATATCAAAAACGGTCATCGGCATATTTGCCACGGTCACAACTTCGTTACAAGCCTTGTTTGCCATTATTTTACACTCCCTGTTTATTTTTGCTAAATTATTCCCTTTTGTTTCCGCCAAATGGAATCTTCTGGGCACTCTAGCCTAGAGTATACCGCATAGAGGGCTCAAATGCAAGATTTAATTGCACAAATATGCAACTTAAGCTTGCAGTCAATCTGTGCACCCGGATGTAAATCCTGCCTTTTGTTGCGGGCAGGCCGTGAGTGTGGTACACTTTTCCCGGTATCCGCCTACCGTGCTTTCTCCCTGCGTTTGATTGACAGCAAGGGCAAAAAGCATTATACTTATTATAAATATCTCTAATTTTTAACATGATGCGCCAAAAATCCGGCAATTCTGCCATCCCGGGGCGGGGTGCGGCGCAGAGGAGGACCTTTTTATGGAGGGAACCAAACGCCGTGCCGCAAATTCGCTGGGCATGTTCGATTTGCTCAAGGGTGTCGGCATGCTGACCATCGTCTTTGCCCACACCGGTGAGCTTTACCCCATGGGCGATGCCAGCCACATCAACCCGCTGACCTTTTGCATGTTCGCCTACCGCGAATCCCTGATGGCGGCCTTTTACATTGCCAGCGGCTACGGCTTCCGCAAGCGCTCCATCGGCAAGTGTATCGACCAGCAGTTCAAAACGCTGCTCAAGCCTTACATCTATACCGGCATTGCCACCACCGTGTTCCATTTTATCATCCATTACAGCCTGTTCGGCAGCCTGCACAACGCCACCTACGAGACCTACAAGGTGCTGGGCGGCTTTGCACTGGGCCTGCCCCACACGGCCACCTATTTCGGCCAGCTGTTCTTCTCCTGCGGCCCCATGTGGTATCTGCTCTCGCTGATGATCGCATGGATCCTGCTGGATCTCATCCTGAATATCTTCCCGGAGCAGTACATAAACTGGGCGGTGCTGGGTACCATGCTGTTAGGCTGGGGCATCTGCATCACCTGGGAGGCTCCTTTTTGCATCGGCCAGGGCATGGTCACTGTTCCGGCTCTGTATGTGGGACACCTTGCCAAGAAGTATAAGATCTTTGAACAGCCTCTCTCGCCCCGTCTGCGCGGCGGGATGATCGCGGCGGCGCTGGCTGTGGCCGCACTGGTGCTTCTTACCAAGAGCACCGACTGCGTCTCGATGGCCGAGTGGACCTTCGGCCCCGTGAGCATCCTGCTGGATGCCGTGACGGGCCTGGGTATCCTTTCCATCGTCATCTGGTTCCAGCGCAGGGTGGAGAATGTTGTCACCCACGCCATCCAGGCCATTGGCCGCCGTTCGCTGTTCATCTTCTGCGTCCACACCGTGGAGCTCACGGCCATTCCCTGGTACCTGATGCCCCAGAAGTTTGCGGCTCACCCGGTGCTGGGCATGGTGCTGCAGTTCACCCTTTCGCTGGGTTCCACCCTGCTCATCTGCGAACTGCTGGTGCGCCGCCGGGACCTGAAGTTCTGGCTCACCTCCCGCCGGGAGCAGAAGGCGGCGGAAGCGCCCCGCCGGCGCAGCGCCCGCGCCGAAGCGCCTGAGCGTCATTTTGCGGCAAAACACTGATTTTTTGCAGAGGGTGCCCCCTCTGCTGAAGTGAAATAATATTATGAGGAGAATCCGGTTATGAACAACGCAGCTCCTGAGAACACTGCGGCTCTGCAGGAAAAGATCGCCGAGCTGGAACAGCAGCTCAAGCTTTCGGACGAAGGTGCTTCCCATCTGGCAGAGCGCTGCCTTTCCCTGGAACAGAAGGTGCAGTCCTACCTTGCGGCACACCCCCAGCGCGAGATGCATACTGACTCGCCCACTCTGCTGCAGCCGCTGCTCTATTATGATGCAGGCTTCGGCTTTTCGGAAAAGGACACCCTGACCGCGCCCGACTGCACCACCGACGAGCTGACCGGTGCTGTGACCGCGACCTTTGAGCTGCCGGTGGCCGTGCAGGCCCTGCGGTTCGACCCGGGTGAGCTGCCCTGCTGCATCACCAACCTGATTTTTTCAGACGACCGCATCATCTGCGTGCCCACCAACGGCCTGAACCTTTCCGGTGGAAGCACCCTGTTCCTGGGCGATGACCCCAACTACCGGCTGGAGGGCACCACCCACTACCCCGCCGGGATGAAGCTGGTGGTGAGCTATGGCTACTTCCCGCTGGAGACCCTGACGGACGAGCCTTTGTTCTGCGCCGTGCTGCAGGGCGTGCAGCAGCTCCAGCTGCGCAAGGACAGCGAAAAGCAGCATATCCAGCAGCTGGAGCAGAATGCCGCGGCCCAGCAGCAGATGGTGGCCGCCCTGCAGCAGGAGATCGCACAGCTGCACCAGAAAAACGCCGATCTGCAGGCCCGGAGCACTGCCTACGAGACCTCGCTGGAAAGCGTGTTTTCCAGTAAAAGCTGGAAGCTCACTGCTCCTATCCGCAGCCTGATGCGCCTGTTCCACCGTGGAAACTGAGAAGCGTAACGGAGGAACAGCCATGTACAACAATTACACTCCCCTGCAGCAGCGTCAGCTGGCTCTGCAGGAGTACAGCAACACCCAGAGCACCTATCTGCTGGTCTGCGCATCGGCCCGCAGCACGGCCCTGAAAGCCACCCTGACTGACCAGCTCCACCGCAAGTTCCGGCTGGTGGACCGGCTGGGCGGGGAGCTGACCGCAAGCGTGGACGGCGTGCTTCTGGCCGCCGAGGACGTGGAGCTGATGTCCACCGCCCTGATGTACTTTGCCAAAGCCCTGCAGGACGGTGCGGATTACGCCGTCTGCAATGCTGTGTTCGGCTTTGGCGGGGCGACTGCCCTCTATCAGAGCCAGCCGCTGCAGGCGCAGAACCGCTGCGCCGTGGTCAGCCGCACCCTGCTGGAGCGCTGCCGCGCCGCCGCCCATGACCCCGAAAATGTGCCCGAGCTGCTGGCGCTGGCCGCGCAGCTCTGCACCAGGCCCACTCTCATCCCGCAGGCCCTGCTCCACTACGAGCGCGGCATCTGCGCCGAGGATGCGTTTTCGGCCCACGGCAAACGTGCCTTTATTATGAGCCATGTGCTGGATATGACCGGCGCGCCCATCGTGCTGGTGAGTGCCGTGCCGGTGCTGCGCAGCATGGGGTATGAGGTACTTGTGCTGGGCCCCAGTGACGGCGGCTCCCTGCATCTCTTCCTGGATGCCGGGGCCTCGGTCATCACCCGGTCGTCCTGCCGCAATGTCTCCGATGCCTGGGGCATGGCCCTCTGTGCCGACTTCGTCATCGCCAACACGGTGGTCATGGCCCGGGCTGTCCGTGCCCTGAGCGGCACCGCCGTGCCGGTGCTGTGGTGGCTTCACGATGCCTTTGCAGGCTATCCCCACATTGCCCACCAGATCCCCACCCAGCTGGGAGAGAATGTCCGGGTCTACTCGGTGGGCAGCCACGCCGCCAACGCCATGCGCGCCGTGCGGCCCGAGTTCGAGATCCGGCCGCTCATCTACGGCCTGCCTGATTACGCGGCAGAGAACTTTGTCCGCACCGATCTGGGCTACAACCGCGGCCGCCCGCTGTTTGCCACGGTGGGCTCCTTTGAGCGCCGCAAGGGCCACGATATCTTCTGCAAGGCCATCCGCCTGCTGCCGCCCGAGGTACGGGAGAAGGCCTCCTTCCTCTTTGTGGGCCAGGCCGCTGACAAGGAGATGATGGACTCCGTCCGCGCCCTGACCGCAGACTACCCGGAAAACGTGTACTACTGCAAGCGGCTCACCCGTGACGAGATCAAGAGCCTGATGGAGCAGTGCACCGGTTTGGTCTGTGCGTCCCGCGATGATCCCATGCCCACCTTTGTCACCGAGGGTCTGATCTTCGGCAAGCCGTCCATCGTATCGGAGCACACCGGCACCGCCGGGCTCATCTCCGAGGGGCGGAACGGCTTCGTTTACCACAACGACGACCCGCAGCAGCTGGCTGTCCTGCTGGAGCACGCCATTGAACACCCGGAAGAGCTGGCCTCCATGCGGACAGAATGCCGTAAAATGTACGAGCAGTATTATTCCAAGGAGGCTTTTGAGCAGACGCTCCGGGCTGCTGTGAAAGATCTGACAGCGAAAAAGTAACACAAAACCTCTCCGTCATTGCTTCGCAATGCCACTTTTCCTCATAGGGGCAACAGCAACAACCGCCGCCAGTGGCGGATAAAGGGCGTTGCTGTTGGGGCCGCGGCCAGCAAGACACAAGTGTTGTTTCCAACACGAAGTGGATGCTGGGAGCCGCAACCCGGGCCTGGCAAACGAAGTAAGCCTGAGAGGTTCTTTTTTATCATATCACACCAAGTGACGAGAAAAATTTTGTTCCAGTTCACAAAAACAAGGTTTTGCTGTGTTATACTGCAAGCAGTATCGTGAAAGGAGCCTTGTCCCATGGAACAGACCAACACCCCCCAGCAGCCCTCCCGCAAAAAAGCGATCCTTTCTCTGCTGGTGCTGCTGGCGCTGACCTGTGTAGTGGTTTTCATCTTCAGCAGCCACTGGGCCGAGATCTCGACCGCGCTGGCCCAGCTCTCCTTCTGGCAGGTGCTGCTGGTGCTGGCCATCGGCCTGACATACCCCCTGCTTGAGGGAATCGTCTGCTGGCTCATCATCCGCTGCCGCCTGCCGGGCTTTACCCTGCGGCGCGGCTTGGATGCCGCCTTTGTGGGCATCTTTGGCAACGTGGTCGGCCTGGGTGCCGGGGCTGTGCCCATGGAGTCCTACTATCTCTACCACTGCGGCCTGCCGCTGGGCCCCGGTGTGGGCCTGATGACCCTGCAATATGTATTCCACAAGACTACCGTTCTGCTCTATGCCACTGTGATGCTCCTGCTGCAGCACCGTTGGCTCGCCGCCAACACCTCCGGCGTGATGCACTATCTGCCCGCCGCCTACTGCGTAGTGGCGCTGGTCATCGTGACGCTGGTGCTGCTCTGTGTCTCGCCGCTGGTGCAGCGGCTGGCCCGCTGGGCCATGGGCTTTCTGCCCAAAACAGAACCGTGGCAGACCCGCCGGGAAAAGTGGCTGGAGCAGCTGGACACTCTGGCCACCGAGAGCCGCCTCCTGCTGGCCGACAAAGGCCGCTGTGCCCGCATCCTTGCCGTGCAAACCCTCAAGCTGTTTCTGATGTTCACCCTGCCGTGGTTCTGCATCCGCTTCATGGGGCTTTCCTGCGGGCTAAGCTTCTGGCAGGTACAGCTGCTCACCAGCCTGATGCTCTTCCTTTCCAACGCCCTGCCCAATGTGGCAGGCATGGGCTCCATTGAAACAGCCTTTCTGCTGGTGTTCAGCAGCTTTATGACCAGCGGCGAAGCCATGAGCACCCTGATGCTCTTCCGCATCGCAAGCTACTATTTTGTGTTTGCCGCCAGCGCCGCAGGCACTTTTGCGGCGCAGAAGCATCTGGAGAACAGTTGACATCCTGCGCGTTCCGGCACTATAATGAAAGCGTACTCTTTGAAGATCTCTGGCCGCCCTGCTGTGCGGCCCGCCAAAGGAGAACGCCTTATGGAAAACAAAAGTCTCCGTTTTTATGCCATCATGGCCCTCTGGGTCGTGTTGTTCGTGCTGTTGTTCGTTTCCAACCGCCGCGTTGACCTGAAAACCGACATCAATAAAAGCACTTCTGTTTCCGTCAGCGTAGAGGATACCGTCAGCCTGAGCCCCTCTGTGGTTACCACCCGCGCCTATTCTGCGGGCGATGATACTTATCAGGCATTTTTCGAGATCCTGCAAAACGCGAGCTGCTACCAAAAATTCAGCCAGAATGCCCGCTCCTACTCCCACGACTACGAAGCGCATTCCATCACCCTGCGCTTTGCAGACGATGCCAGCCAGAACCTGCTTTTCACCGTCTATTCAGACGGGGTCTGCCAGGTAAACGGAAAATTCGTCTTCCTCCGCTCCCCCGATGGAAACGCGGAGGCGATCTACCAGCTGCTGCGGGATGCGGTGGTGTAAAGAATGTTGTCCGCTCTCCGGGGTGTGGCTGATAAACGACCGGGACAAAACAAAAATCGGGGCACTCAGGTGGTCAAGCTGAGTGTCCCGTTTTTGTTTTCATCTGCGCACAGTGCCGTACCAGAGCCCTGTGTGCCGCGCAGCGGATGCAGAGCAAACCAGAATGCTGCATCCTGCCAAGAAAAAGAGAGTATGGAATGGAGGAATGGAACGGAGCGCTTGCAGACGCTCCGTTTTTTGGTGCATCGTGGTTAGATTTAGCTAACCGCCGTTGCGAGAACAGAATACCATAGATGGTTAGTCTTGTCAACCCTCAATTTGCAATTTTTCCCGAAAAAGGTGTGTGTCGCCGGGGTTTTAGCTTTTTTTCTACATTCTGCCCAAAGAATCCCCCTTGCTTTGGAAGAAAACCCACTTGTTTTCTATTGCTTTTTAAAGTGGTTCTTGTTATTATAGTAACGCAAGATTTTGTGGGCAAGTTTTCATTTTTGTCTACACCTTGTAGTTGGAACTGCCGCAGACGGCAGTTCAAGACCGTTTCGCCCCCAGAAAGCCGCCGATGCAGTGCGGTTTTTCAAAGGCTCAATAGTTAGAATGCGCTAACTCGCGCATGGAATGGAGCAAGGAGGTTCCAATGATCAATTTTGAACAGTGGGAAGGCTTTGAGGGCCGCATCTGGAAAGAGGAAGTCAATGTCCGCGACTTCATCCAGAAGAACTACACCCCGTACGACGGCGACGAAAGCTTTCTGGCTGGCCCCACCGAGGCGACCGATAAGCTGTGGGGTGCCCTGCAGAAGCTGCAGAAGGAAGAGCGCGCCAAGGGCGGCGTGCTGGACATGGAGACCGAAGTCGTCAGCAGCCTGACCGCTTACGGCCCCGGCTATATCGACGAGACCCTGAAGGATCTGGAGCAGATCGTCGGCCTGCAGACCGACAAGCCCCTGAAGCGTGCATTCATGCCCTACGGCGGCATCAAGATGGCAGAGCAGGCCTGCACCACCTACGGCTATCAGCCCAGCGAGGAGCTGCACAAGATCTTTACCGACTATACCCGCACCCACAACCAGGCTGTGTTCGATGCCTACACCCCTGAGATGAAGGCTGCCCGCCACACCCACATCATCACCGGCCTGCCCGACACCTACGGCCGCGGCCGCATCGTGGGCGACTACCGCCGTGTGGCCCTGTACGGCATCGATGCCCTGATCAAGTTCAAGCAGGAAGATTTCGCCAACTGCGGCGACGGCACCATGACCGATGATGTGATCCGCCTGCGCGAGGAGATTGCACGCCAGATCAGCGCCCTGAAGGGCATGAAGAAGATGGCCGAGGCCTACGGCTGC
>UMLE01005842.1_pt1 | contig 20110 bp, 13 predicted proteins | sample 1966461 | NCBI WGS metagenome assembly UMLE01 (sample SAMEA4836196, study PRJEB28245) | human gut metagenome | biome: gut microbiome; material: fecal sample | place: Denmark | collected 2008 | reverse complement strand
ATGTTTTGCAAAAGCAGCTTGATAGCAGCACTCTGGATAAGAATTCTGAGGAATATCAAAAGTGGATTGATCAGATTACTCAACTTGATACGGAAATTATGCAACTGTCAGAAACCAATCATGGTTTATATGATGACATGCGGAATAATGGTTATAAGATCTTCGAACGGATGTATGATGCATCAGAAAAGCTTCGTAAATCATATTCTGCTATTAAAGACTTGATAAACGATGATATGACCTTTGATGATGATGGTAAGTTTACAAATGCTGGTTTGGTAAGCCTGGATCAGACAATGAAAACTTATCAGAATAATCAGCAGGATCTTGATACTGCTTTGAAACAGAGACAGTCTTATATTGACCGGTTCAATGCTGTCAATGAAGATGGTACGAAAAAATATCCGGAATATTCTCAGCAAGAGTTTGATAACGATATGCAGAATGTTACGACAACTATCCAGGAGTCTATTGCTGCTACGAACAGTGCTCGTCAGGAAGCTATTAACATGATAGCTGCCCAGGCAAAAGCTGAACTGGATGCCTTGAATAAGGTAATTGATGCACGGAAAGAAGCTTTGCAAAAGAAAGAGGAATATTACGAGTATGATAAAAAGATTAAGAGTCAGACGAATGACTTGAAATCGTTGGATCAGCAGATACAAGCTTTGGAGGGGGTACAAACTGAAGAAGGCCGCGCGCAGAAAGCTCGTTTGGAGGCACAAAGAAAAGAGAGCCAGGAATCTTTGGATGATACCGTAATTCAGCATCAGTATGAAATGCAGGTGGAAGGACTTTCCGATCTCTCCAATCAGTTGCAAGAAAACTACGAAACCTATGTGAAAGAGTTGAATCGTAACTTTGATACCGCCAATAAACAGCTTGATGCTGTGAATCGTTATCTGGATGCGAACCAAGGTATTATTCAAAAAGCTGCAAATGAGATTATCAAAGGAGTAACTGGTAAAGACATTGATTTTAGTAATTTGTCGTATAAGAGTGACGTTTGGTATTCTGAACCTTCTAAGAAAGCAAGGGGTGATCGCCGTGTAAATAGTGACCAGATTGCTATTACACAGGAAAAAGGTGAAGAGATGATAATGTATAAGGGTGGACTTATCACACCTCTTCATGCCGGAGATACTGTATTTAATCATACTCTTACTGAACGGTTATATGATATGGCTCAGAATTATCCAAATCTGATGTCTGTTCCAAGTGTAACTCGGTCAACTGATGCAGATAATATTGCACCTGTAATCTCCTGTCCTATTACTATCAATGGTAATGCAAATGAACAGGATGTAATCAATGCTGTCAATAAAATGATGCCGCAGATCAATAAGTCCGTAACGACTGCGATTAGGGCTGATTTGAGAAAAGCACATTGATGAGTAATGGATTTAATGGATTCCTCTGGGTGACTGGAGGAATCTGTTGAAAAGTAAAGAAATGCATAGTATAATAATAGTCAGGAGGAGGTGTATTTTTAATGAAAAAACTCAGAGGATACACAAGATCATATTCACCAGGTCTTATAGTAACTCCTGGTAAAGAAAAAGAATTCTTTAGAAAATTAAATGATAATCGGATAGATATATATAAACTTTTAAATGAAAATGAAAAAATTCGTAGAAACTGTACTAAAGAAAATCTGGATGCGATGGATGCTTTTATAGACCGTCAGGAACGAATACATGGATGATCTGAAATTTGAAGAATTAAATAAATCTGAGGTGTCAGATGAAGTAATTCAAGAATTTGATTGTGGAAATAAAGATATTACAGAATATCTTCATGAACAAGCAAAGCAAGATTCTATTGACGGTAATGGAGTGACCTATATTTTGGTTAGAAAAGACAAAAAGCGTATTTATGCTTACGCCACAATAAAAGCACATAGTCTATATCGCTATGAATCTTCTGAAAAATATCATACTCACGAAGGAGCCAATGGACAGGTTTTAATAAGTTTTCCTGCTGTAGAAATTAAAATGTTTGCTGTTCGAAAGAGTTTACAAAAACAACCTGCGATTACTTTATATCCAGGTGAAGTATATTGCGCTCATTGCTATTCGACTATATTTTTTAATCGTTTTCTTGAAGAGTTGTTTTATATGTCAATGGGCACGATAGGATTTCAGTTTGTTTTTCTTCGAGCCAATAAAGAAGGAGAAAATTTATATCGTAGAAACGGCTTTACTGAATGTGATGAATATTTGGCTACCTATGATACAAAAGGAGAAGGTTGTATTCCCTTGATTGCTTCTTTATCCACAATAACAAATAATTTACTTTGGTAAAATAAATCTTAACTTCAAGAGGTTACTCTTTCATCAGAGTAATCTCTTTTTTATATAAAAATAACGAAAGGAGGACACCTTAATGCTGAAAGGTTTTATTTATAATGGAAAATCAACGGAATCTGTTATTCTCAGTTCCCGTTTATTCCTGGCAACATTTGATACGCTAGATTCTGCACCAGGAATTACCAGAGAAAGTTTGAAAGGTGAAACGACTGTTTCAAGACCGATTGCGAATGATTATGGAGTAACGAATACTGGTCTATCTTTCACTTATGCCTTGATAAAAGAACAAGGAAAGCCTTTTACGGATGATGAACAGCGGATCGTGGAACGTTGGCTAACCAGTCCAAAATTGGATGCGCCCCTAAAAATTATAGATGAAGATGGAACGATTGGTCTTATCTATAACGGAAAAATTACTTCTACTGAATGGAAATCTTGCATTGGGGGGTGGTCAGGAGTTGTCTTCACTTTCGAACACGATGATGCTTACCCAAAAAAGCATTATGAATTTACATATAATATAGAAGAAACACAAACACTCAAAATTGAATGCCTATCTGATGAGTTGGACGAATATGTATATCCAATTATCAATCTGGAAGTCAAATCTGATTCTCAAAGAATTTCTATAAAAAATCTCACTGATAATTCCAATACCATGATCTTTACCGCTGACCCGGATTTAGAGAACGGAAAAGTTCCAAGGTTGCCAATTACAATAGACTGCAGACATTGCATTTTATCCGATGCGACTACTGGTGGCATTATTCGATTTAAAGATATAGGTTGGCAAGATATAGGAAACATTTACTGGCTCAGATTGTTACCGGGGACGAATCAAATTGAAGTTTCCGGTGGAACGGTTAGTCTTACTGTTTCGTTTGATGTTCCGATTAAACGGGTTGGAGGTTGGATGGCATGAGAAATTATGATTGTAAAAAGATATATCTCTGTAGCCCAGACCTTGAACCAATTACTGTTCTGAATGGCGTGAAAACAGAAACCGCCGAATATGACGAACATGTAAAGGATTTTGACACGCTGACTTTTGAAGTTGATGAATATATCAATGTGGACGGTAAGAAAGTAAAATCCAATGGATATGATGATCTGGAAGTATATATGAATCTTTATCTGGAAGATATTGGATGCTTTCAAATTCAGCATCCTACAACTGAGAATGATGGATCACATGAGACAAAAACGGTTACAGCCTATTCCCTGGAACGAGAGTTCATGGATAAGGATTTTGTGGGCTTTAAGATCAATACCGGCGAAACAGATTCTTTTGAGTATCTTGCTACAGACAATCTTCGTGAAGATGGAATGGCGAAGGAATATGTGGTCTTCTATCGACCGGGTAAGAAAGACCTATCCTTAATGCATCTGGTTTTGGAGAAAATGCCAGGTTGGAGCGTTGATGATGATGATATTGACGATGAGCTATGGAATGTGAAACTTTCCTTCAGTGAGGATAATATCAACCTTTATGCTCTCCTGACTTCTACGATTGCTCCAAAAGCAGAATGTATTTTTATGTTTGATACGCTACATAGGAAGATAAAAGCTATCGGAAAGAAGAAACTAAACAGTTACCGGTATGAAACGAATGTATTTATTGGTTATCGAAATCTAGCTCAGAGTGTATCAGTCAGTGTTGATGAAGATAGTGTTTATACTAGGTTTAATTGTGAAGGTGCAGACAGCTTAAAACTGAACGATTGGAATTATAACGACTCCAGAATCTTTGATATTTCATATTTCACCAGAGAACCTTACATGTCCTCTTCTCTGCAGGAAAAAGTGAAGAAGTGGGTCAAGTGGCGAGAAGATAATAGAGAAACGTTTGCTGAGTTATCAAAACGAAGAGCTGCCAAAAATGAAGAGATTTATGAGTTGAAATATCGTGTCCCGAATGATGCCGATGCATATAAACAATGGGACAATATGAAGAAAGACGCTTTAACAAAGAATCTGAATTACTACTATTCTCTTTTGGGACCGATGCAACTTGCAGTGGATCCAGATCCTCAATATACAACGGATGCTGATGGTAAACAGAAATATGTTCCTTGGAAAAAGTCTGATGGAAGTGTTGATCATGAACGGTATCTTGCAGAACAAAAGAAATTATTGGATGCTAACAAAGTCAGCAGTTATTACTCTTACTATGAGATTATCACCTATGTCATTCCGAATATTGAAATTGCTATTGTAAATTATGACATCACGAAAACAGACGAAAAGAAATCTTATGTAAAAGGATATGAAGAAGATTGGAAACTGTATGGTACAGAAGAAATCGAAGGAAGACGGAAAGATTATCTCAATCGTCTTGAAACACTTAAACAGTATGAAAAACCGTGGAATGAACTGACAGATGAAGAGAAAAAAGGTTATGCCGGAAATGAAAAAGAAGGTTGGTATAAAACACAACATGAAGAGTATGTGAAGATTAAAACAGCTATCGGTGATGAAAATACACCTGGCACTCTTCTTTATGAACAAAAACAGTTAAATGCACAGTTAAAAGTTAAAAATGACGAATTGAATGCTATTGATGTAGAAAGAACCCATTATGTGACAAATGCTACATTGGACAATCCAGATTTTGGTTTTACGGAGAAAGAAAAGGTTGTGATCAATACTCTCTTTCATGATACGGATTACCAGAATGAAAATATTGTTTCTGTATCAACAAATACTGTACAAGATAAAATTGACGTAGAAAAAGAGCTTTATGATGATTGCGTAAAGAAATTATCCGAAGTTTCTCAGCCACAGATTACTTTCACTACAAATATGGATAATCTTTTGAGATTGCCAGAGTTTGCTGCATGGAATGATGATTTCGTTTTATTGAAATATGTCCGGTTAGGAATTAAAGATGATTATAGTGTAAAACTGCGTCTAATTGGAATTACATGGAATCCATGTGAAGTTACACCAGATATTACTGTTGAATTTTGCAATATGATTACTTCTCGTTCTGGAAGAAGTGATTTAACGCAATTACTTGACAATGAAGGACAAAGTGCTTCAAAGAACGCTATTTCAATCGGAGCGAATAATTCAAACACTGTTCAAGAATATGTATCTGGTTTACTTGATGCAATTGTGAATAACGGCTTGTTTAAAGGTGGAGGAAGTGGAACTGGTACAGGTGGAAGCAGTATTTTAAATAAAGAAAACATGGATTTGCTAAATAATCTGTTTAATGGGTATTTTAACTTACATAAGCTTGATGTTGATAATTTGAATGTTGATAAGGGGTCATTCAATGAAATCTTCGCAAAATATATTGATACGGATTTAATCAAAACACATACGGCGATTGTTGATGTGCTGCGAAGCCAACAGATTATTACACAGGAGATCTCCGCTTCAACTGGTAAATTCACTGATTATTTGACTGGTGTCCATATCAAGGGTGATGTAATTGAAGGTAATACGATTGTTGCCGATAAATTGGTCATTCGTGGAAGCAAAGACTCTCTGATGTATCAAATGAATAATCTTGGAGATTTGGATGTAACAAAGCTTACGAATGATCAATTAAGACAAAACTTGATTGATGGTACGATTATCGTTGCGAAATCTATTACATCAAAACAGATTGATGTAGATGACATTGTGGTGAATGCTTCTTTGAGAGTAAATCAGGGATTGCAAGTTGGTGTAGATGGAAAGACGTTGATTACTGATCTTACTGCTCTCACAGGCAAAGTTGCCGGATGGAATCTTACAGAAGAAACAGAAGACACTGGAACAGTGGATGAATATGGTGTTCCGGTCAAAAGGCATCTCAAAGGGTCACTGTGGTATGGAACTGGAGAGAATGCCGGTAAATTATATCTCGGTGAAAAACCAATGGACGGAAATGTTTATATTGGCACAGATGGAATATCTATGAGTAATAAATTCCAGTTTAATATGTCAACTGGAAAGTTGGTAGTTCGTGGAGATATATATGCTGATAATGGCGTGTTTAATGGAGTAGTTTATGCTAATGCCGGAACTTTTGCTGGAGAACTAAAAGCTGCTACCGGAACATTTGCAGGAGAATTATCGGCAGCAACTGGGACGTTTTCCGGTAAATTGAGTGCTGCATCGGGCAGTTTTACAGGAGATGTAACGGCAAATACTTTAACTGCAAATAATTCTGGTTCTATTGCTGGATGGAATATCACAAGTGGTGGAATGACTAACGAAACGAATGAACATATAGTAACTTTCTGCAATGGCACAAATGACAACAAAGACGTCCTTGTTATCTATGATAAAGCGTCTAAAACTTGGCCGTTTTTTGTTCGTGCAAATGGTTATGTATCCGCATCTAACATACATATTTCTGGGGACAGCACTTTCGCTGGTAAGCTTGAGGCAGCAACAGGAAGTTTTTCCGGAGAAATCACAGCAACCTCTGGTAGCTTTACTGGAGAAGTGTATGCTAGTAAAGGAACCTTCTCTAAAGGAACACTTTCAGAGTGTGTAATAAAAGACGGATGTTGGTTTGGAGACGCTTCTGCATCAGAAGAGAAACGAATTAAAGTTAATTCATATTCGGGGAGCTCGTATCTATTTAAAGGAACCGGAAATAACAGAGTGGGCTTCGGTGGTGATGCAGCTGGTCTTTGGATAGGAAGCGACCACAGTAATTCTTCCGCTTCGCTTAGACTTCTTTATGATGGAACCGTAGAGGCAAAATCGCTAAAAGCGGATGAAGGACTATATGTTAATGGAACCCTTGTTTCTTTAGACGGTCATACTCATTCTTCCATAAAAGCAGATAGTGATCATGTTGTACAAGTAAGCTCTTCTGGTGGATGGGCTTTTGCTCCGGAAAAAGATGAAGCCATGGCTTTAGGTAAAACCGGTCATAAATGGGGAAATATATATTCTAAAAACTCTACGATAAATACTTCTGATGAAAATGAAAAGGATATTTTTTCTGGAATTTCTACCGATCTTGAAAATTTCTTTATGGGTCTTACTCCTGTGCAATATAAATGGAAGAATTTCAAAGAAACGGATCATCATGATCGAATTCACCTCGGTTTTGGAGCACAATCAACAGCTAAAGCTGCTGAGTCTATTGGCTTAGATCCTTTTGCTTATTCTATGATTTGTAAGGACGATCTCCAATCTCCTACTTCCGATGGTAGAAACGAGGAATGGGGATTACGTTATCCAGAACTTCATGCTTTGGAGGTTCATATGATTCAAAAGCAGCAAAAAGAGATTGAAAAATTGAAAGCAGAAATTGCACAGTTGAAAGCATTGGCTTAACTGCCAGTGCTTTTTTGATACATACAAATAATGAATAAAAAGGAGAAAAATACTATGAAAAAAGTAATTATGAACTACGAAATCGAGAACATTTTAACCATCTTAAATGACAAATCCAGTTTCCGGAATGATATGTCTGTTAAGCTTCCAAAGTCCGCTCGTCAGGCACTTCGTATCAATCTGAACACTCTGAATGACCGGATGAAAGTATTTGAAGAGGGACGAAAAGAGATTTACACAAAATTCATTGAAGATAACAAAGCTGACAAAACAGATGATGGAAACTACAAGATTCGTGATGAGTATATGCCGGAACTAAACCAGGAACTTATTGAACTCGCTGTGGTACAGAACAATTTGGAGATTGAACCGATTGATATGGCAGCTTTCGATAATGTTGATTTGTCCATCAAAGAGGAAGAAGTTCTGGAGTATATGACAGAAGCGAAAGAATCTGCAGAGCCAGTAGAACCGGTTGATGGAGAAGTCGTAGATAAAGAATAAATGGAGGAATCTTTGATGGAAATTACATGTTATGACAAATATGGACGAGTGATAGAAAAAATCGTCCAATGGGATGTGGGGCAGTCAATCTCCATCAAGGGGTATGATTTGACTTCCTATGCTCCACAAATCCATTTCGCAAATGCGAATAGTGAAAAAGCTTTGGTGGTAGAGTCAGTTTTTTCTGGAGGACTACTTTCCTGCCAGGTGCCTAATTCTCTAGCAAGAGAGAATCTTCCTATTATAATGTATATCTATGATGCTGTTGGAGAAACAGGAAAAACGAATACAATCATAAAGATTCCAGTAACTCCAAGACCTATGCCAGAGGATGTAGTATCAGTAAATGATCCGGATGTCATCTCTTTAAAAGAAGTTTTGCGGCAAGCAAAGGAATATATGAATAAAGCTCAAAACTATGCCGTTGCTGCGGAAGCTTCTGCGAAAAAGGCACAGGAAGCGGCTGACAGTATTAAATCTTAACTCTAATAAAAAACTTTTCTTACAGACAGCAAGGGTCTGGTCTATCTAATCTGAATTAAATCTATAAAATCTAGGAAGGAGGATGCGTAGCTCCTATATAGGCCTTGCAGTACGCAATAATAAATGTCATTATCATTTGATGAAATAATGAAACGAAATAGAACGAAAATGGCAACAGAAAACGATCCTTCGGGGATTGCTATGATGACAACTACTCTTTCTGACGATGTTGCCGTTTACGATGAATGGGAAACCTTCACAAGAATTGAAGGAGGAGCTGGAAATTACATCTGGTATGATGAATACCAAGATGATAAACTTTCAACAGTTTCTCCGACAAAAGACATTACAGTTGATCCAACACAGATCAACCTAACACAAGAAACACATTCGCAGTTTATTCCTTTTGAAATGAACCGGTACTACGATGGTGTTGACTTATCCAAAATGATGCTCCAGATTCATTATGTGAATCCGAATGGTAATGAAGGACTGGCTGTTCCATGTAATGTTCAGTATAGTGATATGAAGTTGAGATTTGCATGGTTAGTGGATAAATATGCTACAAACAATGCAGGTGATCTTCGTTTTGAAATTATTGCTACTGGAACTAATGAACGTGGCGAGGAATATGTCTGGAAAACAAAACCAAATGGGAAACTCTCTGTATTAGCTTCACTTGCCGGAAATGGTGGAGCAATTAGCCCAGATGATACCTGGTATACTCAGTTTATTGGTCTTGTAAATGAAAAGGTGTCTGAAGCTCAAAGATATGCAAATGAAGCAAAAAGTGTAGTTGATACCGTAAAAGGATATTCAGACAGTGCGAAAAGTTCTGCTGATAAAGCTCAGGGTGTGATAGACAATGCGAAAACAGAATTGGCTGATAGTATTGATTCGAAGATTACTGAAGAACTGAAAAATTACTACACTTCTGCTCAAGTAGATCAAAAAATTGCGGATATTGACTACTCTTCTCTTTTGGATGAAATTAACGGGAAAATTGATGCGATTGATGGACTGGCAAAGTTCGACGTAACCTATAATGCAAACACTAATACTCTTACCTTTTTGAATGGCGAAACTACGATCAAATCTATCGTTCTGAATAGAGATCCTTCTGCCGAATGGGTTACTGCCTATGACGCAAAAGTTGACAAGAAGATTGAGGATGCAGTGAATCCGATCAAAGAATCAGTTGGCAATCTTCCGGAAACATTGAAGAGTGACTATTATAATAAGGAAGCAACTGATGCACTTTTGAAAGAAAAAGCATCTGCTGCTGATGTGACCGAGTTGACTTCTACTGTAAACACCGTAAAACAGACAACAGACAACAATAAAACTTCCATAGGAACCATTGGAAATAAAGTTGCTGCATTGGAAGAAACGGTTAATGGAATTGACAAGACGGGTGGCAAAACATACGACGCTACTTATAATGAAGAGAAAATCTACACTCTCTGGGAAATCGAAAATGAGGGTGAAGATAACGAAACAAGAACTGCAAAGAGTCAGTTTAAAATCGAAGGGGGCGGTTCTGGTGGAGGAACTTCTTCTATATTAAAGATTGAGTATATTACTACTTCACCAATGGTTGTTACCGTAAATGATAAAGTTTTTATTAAATTCAATTTCTCCGGCACAGATTCTTCTGGTGACACCGTAGGAGAAGGAACTTCCACTTGGAAAGTTGGTAAAAATACAATTGCAACAGGTGTTGTTGTTGCAGGAGAAAATACTTTTGATGCAACGGAATATATCAATATCGGAACACAGAAACTTACTTTGAGTGTTACAGATGATGCCGGATCTCTGGTTACAAAGAGTTGGACTGTTCAAAAGGTAGATATTCGTTTGGAATCAACCTTTAATGACAAACTGACTTATAATCTTGCTCCTGTATCTTTTGATTATACTCCTTACGGTGCAATTTCAAAGGATATTCATTTTATCCTGGACGGCAAGGAATTGGAGAAAGTTACAACGACCTCTTCCGGTATTCCAATGGCTTATACTCTTCCTGCTCAAACACATGGTTCGCATCTCTTAGAATCTTATATCACTTCTGAAATCAATAACTCTACTATTGAATCCAATCATATTAAGAAAGATATAATCTGGTATGATCCGAACAGTAATGTTCCGGTAATCGGATGTACACAGACAACCTTTACAGCGAAACAGTATGATACAACAAATATCGAATACACAGTATTTGACCCAAAAACAGAGTCTCCTGTTGTTACCCTCTCTATAGACGATAAAGTGATTTCCACTCTTACATTGGATGGAAATACTCAGACATGGCAGTATAAATCTTCTGATATAGGTAGTCATGTACTGAAAATCACTTGTGGAAAAACAGTCAAAACTTTAAACGCAACGATTGAGAAATTGGATGTGGATATTGAACCGATAACTGCTGGACTAGCAATGGACTTCAATCCAATCGGTTATTCAAACAATGATGAAAACAGACTTTGGACTTCTGAAGATGGAACCGTTCGAATGACGGTTTCTGATAACTTTGACTGGACAAATGGCGGTTATCAGATTGATGAAAATGGGGATCAGTATTTTGGTATCAGAGCTGGTTCTACTGCAACATTCTCTTACAATCTGTTCGGTGACGATGCTCGTAAGAATGGTAAGGAATTTAAGCTGATTTTCAAGACTTCTTCTATTGCGAAGAGCAATGCTACCTTCTTGACTTGTCAGAGCGGAAATCCGGCTATCGGTCTACAGATGAATGTTCATGAAGCTTATGTTCGTAGTTCTGCTGATTCTCTTTATATTCCATATTCCGAAGAGGATATTATTGAATTCGAGTTTAATATCGGTAAAGATTCTGAGATTCCAATGGTTCTTTCTTACGAAGATGGAACACCTGGAAGACCCATGATTTATTCTTCTGACCATACCTTTACACAGAATGAGCCTGTTCCTATTGTAATTGGTTCTGAGGACTGTGATGTAAGAATCTATAGAATGAAAGCTTATAATAGTAGCTTGACTTCTTCTGCTATCCTAAAGAATTTCATTGCTGATGCAAGAACTGCTACAGAGATGATTGCTCGTTATAAGAGAAACCAGATTTACGATGAGAATAGTCTGCTTACTCCAGAAAGTGCTGCTGAGAAATGTCCAAATATGAGAATTATCAAGCTGGACACTCCTCATTTTACGAGTAGTAAAAAGGATTTCATTAAGAATTCTTCTCTTGAGTGCGTATATACGAATGGTGATCCTATTTTGGATAACTGGAAGTTTGTGAACGGTGTCCATGCTGGGCAGGGCACTACGTCCGATGCTTACGATGATGCAGGTAGAAACATCGACTTTATTGCTTGTTTTGATGGTAAACATCAGGTAAATAGTAAGATTCCTCTGGATCCTACTTATATAACAGAATTGATTCTTGGTGACGGCTCAAGAGTTACAGATGGTACTGGTAAAATCAGTTTTACACGGAATTCTGTGCCAACGTCTTGGATCAACTTCAAATTAAATATAGCTTCATCTGAAATGGTAAATAATGCTTATCTGCAAGCAAGATATAACACTTATCTTCCATATAAGACTCCGGCTAATCGAAGAGATCCCAGAATCAAGAATGATATGGAATTTGTGAACTGTATCGTCTTTGTTCGTGAAAATGATCCAGATTTAACTACCCACAAGGAATTCCAAGATACAGAATGGCATTTTTATGGGTTGGGCAATATGGGCGATTCAAAGAAGACTGATTTGAGCCGTGCTTATGATCCAGATGACATGAACGAGTTCTGTGTGGAAGTTTCTGATAATACTCTTCCAAATTCTATCTTCCAGACTGGTGTAACAAATTCAGATGGAAAAATGAAATATCCAATTACGAAAGATGAATGGAAAGCTGGTAACACTGCTTATGATGCTCTTTATAACGATTGGGATGGATCATTTGAGTTCCGGTATGATTGTTGTGGTGACAGTAAAGATGGAAGTGCAACTTCTACAGATGAGGTGAAAGCCCAGATAAGATTGGACAATAAGCAGAAATTCCGTGATTTCTATGAGTTTGTCATTACTTCTACGGATGATGAATTCAAAGAGCATTTAGGTGACTGGTTTATTGTCGATTCTGCGACATACTTCTATCTATTTACGTTAAGATATACAATGATAGACAATAGAGCAAAGAATCTTTTCTATCATTGGGCTAAACACTATATTAGTAATGAAGAGGCAGCCACTCTTGGCGAAAAAGCTAAATATTATACTATTGATGATTCCAAAGCGGGCATAAATAACGGTTATCGCTTCGACTTCTGGGATTACGACAACGATAAACAAACTATGTCGTTGTAAAACCTTTTCTAATACACGGCGAAAATCCGGTGGGACGGACAACGCCGAGGAAGACTATCTATTATTTCAAAATTAAATAAGTAAGTTGATTATAGACTTCTCTAAATTTTAGAGAAGTTTTTTATTGCAGAAAAATGGGAAGGAGGAACCATGTCAGATATTAAAAATTATTATAAATATAGACATTTAATCGGAACTAAAATAAACGAATGGACTATTTTAGATGTTATATGTTATCCAGATAAACAGTATACATATCTTTCGGTACAATGCAGTTGCGGTACAATTACCGAATTAACCTATACAGATGTAATGAAGGGGATAAAAAAGGATTGTGGATGTAAGCATAGAGAAAAATTAAATCAAAAAACCATCGAGCGATATAGTTATCTTATTGGCACAACAATAAATGGATGGACAGCTTTAGATATAATCCCTCCAGATAAAAGTTGTAGAAAGACTAGAATATTATGTAGATGCAAATGCGGGAATATTAAAAAAGTCCGATTACCTTATTTGTTAGATGGTAGGTCTAAAGATTGCGGATGTGGTCGAAAGAAAATGCTTAGAGAAACCCGTACAAAAAATCTGGTTGGGAAACGTTTTGGGAAACTTACGGTTGTAGAGTTATTGGATGAGAGTAACAAATTCGGAAAACGTTTATATAGATGTAAATGTGATTGTGGTAATGAAACAATTGTATCTTCTGGCTGCTTAATAAATGGTCATACATCATCTTGTGGTTGTCTTCTTTCCTACTATAATATGTACATAGACAAATTACTAACTGATAAAAATATAGAACATCAAAAAGAATTTCCTGTCTTTATTGATGGGATAAGATACCGATTTGATTTTTATTTACCAAAATATAATTTGTTTATTGAATATGATGGAGAACAACATTATAAACCAGTTAAATTCGGAAATGATTTGGAAGAAGCAAAAATCAATCTCCAAAAGACACAATCCCATGACAAGATAAAAAATGAATACTGTAAAAACAATAATATCAACTTACTTAGAATCCCTTATTGGGAAAAAGAAAATGTAGAAACAATAATAGATAATCACCTTCAACGACTGAACGAAAAGGGCTCTGCTGCTTAAATAGCGGTAGGGTATGTAACAGTCTGAACTCACGCTATAACCCTATTTAATGAAACGTGAGAGGAATGGTCGCTGGTAGCCAGACCAGCTTGGAAGAACCATTCCCGCCTATCTTAGAGATAGGTCATAAAAGTAACAGATTGAGTGCTTTGGGAATCAATAACAGCGGCGAATTAACCATGACATATGGTAAAGAAGATACCGATTATCGTACAGAAGGAGATCCAAACTCTGGTTATGTGTTTAATGCTGCTGAATCTGTATTCTTCTGTCGTGTCAGAGATCTTATGGGTGATGAACTACATAAAATGTATAACACCTGTGAATCTTCTGGATGTTGGAGTGCAACATCTCTTATCAACATGTTTGATGAAAAACAGAATGAATGGCCGGAAGAATTCTGGAGATTGGACTATGTTCGTAAATATGAGCGTCCATATTTGAATGGAAACACCCGATTCCTCGTTGAAATGATGAATGGTAAGAAGAAGTATCAGAGACGTCAGTTTGAGCGTGACCAAGAAATTTATATGAACACGAAATATTATTCTGCTTCCGCATCTGCGAACGCAATCATGTTCAGATGTAATACTCCGAAAACTGCTGTTGTAAAACCGGATTATACTCTTCATTTAACGCCATTCCAGGATATGTATTTGGATGTAATGTTTGGTAACTCTCCTGTTCCCGTTCAAGTCCGCGCAAAGGCTGGGCAAGAATATAAAATAAATTGTCCATATGATACGATGGATGATACTGCGGTGCTGATTTATGGTGCTTCCAGAATTCAATCCATTGGTGATGTATCAAAATCTTATATCCATGATAATGACTTCTCTAAAGCTACAAAGCTGAAAGAAATGATCATTGGTAATGCAACGGAAGGATATTCTAACGTATTCTTAACCACGTTGACTCTTGGTAACAATGAATTGCTGCAGAAACTTGATATTCGGAATACTCCGAAACTTGCTCAGACATTAAATCTTACACAATCTCCTAATTTGAAGGAATTATACGCAACGGGATCTGGTCTTACCGGTGTACTGTTTGCGAATGGTGGAAAGATTAAGGTGGCTCAGTTACCAGATGGAATGACTTCTATCAACATGAAGAATCTTCATTATCTCACAGATCTTGAAATTGCTGGCTATGATAACATTGCCACGATGATTGTGGAGAACTGTGATGTTGTTGACGTAAAAGACTTGATTGATAAGTGTCCGAAGGTAAATCGTGTAAGAATTACCGGTGTTGACTGGAATCTGGAAAATACAGATTTACTGGAACGAATCTATCAGATGTCTGGTTTGGATAAAAATGGCTACAATGCAGATCAGTCTGTATTGGCTGGCAAAGTTCATGTTCCTGTTATGCGGGAAATCAAACTGGCAGAGTATAGAAGAGCTTGGCCGGATTTGACTATCACTTACGATTCCATGATCAACCAGTTTACAGCTACTTTCGTAAACGATGATGAGAACGAAACCGTGTTGGATATTCAATATGTTGACAAGGGATCTCGACCGGTTGATCCTGTAACCAGAAAAGTAAATCCGATTGATAAACCTACGAAAGTAAGCACAATCATGGAAGATTTTACTTATTCTGGATGGGACCAGAACTTTGTTCCATTATTCAGCAATGTGAAGATTAAAGCGACCTATAAATCTTCTTTGAGAAAATATACGGTAACGTATATGTCCAAAGGTACTGTTATGCAGGAATCTACTGGTGAATATGGAAGTTATGTATTCTATGAGAAAGAAGACCCAGTTTATGTAGGTGAAGAGTCTGCTTATAAGTATTATCTGTTTGATCACTGGGATAAGAGCGGTCTGGTTACTGGAAATAAGGTAATCAATGCCGTATTTGATTCCTGTGAGTATGTAGATGGGTATTTCGAAGGAAAGGACATCTCTACTCTTCGTCCGGTTGAAATCTATGCTCTTACAAGAATTGGCAAGGAATCCCAGTATGTTGAAGTGAAAGATATGATTTCATTTAATATGGGGGCAGATTATGCGTTTGATGATGTAGAATCTAAAGTCTTTATCTCCGGAGAAACAGAATTTGATGGAATGACTTATAGAGATACAGAAATACCGATTTTAGCCGAGGATAGAGATTTTGTTATTGCCATTGATTATAAATTCAATAATTCTAATGAAAATAACGCAACTCTTGTTCAGTGTTATAAATCTGATGGTTCTGATGGATTTAAACTGTGGTATAACAATACAACAAAGATCACATGGGGAACTGCTTCCACTTATGCTGCAGGAATGGGTCAGAGAGATATTCTTGTTCTCAGACATGTAAAGGGTGAGAAGGTACTCCGTGTTTACAGTGGTAATCTCCCATCTTCTACTGTAGCTTATAATACACTGGAAAGTAATAAGAATGTGGCAATCAATTCCACTCTCGTATTCGGTGCTTCAAAAGCTGATGATGGAGTATTCGAGAATTATGCTACCGGTAAGATTTACTGGTGCAAGATGTGGTATACAGATCTTGGAGATGCTGCTTGTAAGCAGTTGGCTGCATGGCCACATGAAAGTGTGAAGCTTGCTATGACTGGTTTCAAGAAATTCTATCTGACCGATAATTCCGGAAAGAGAAGTTCTATGACTTTCTTTGCTGAATATCTACTTGGAACAAAGATGCCAATGTCTACTACTGGTTCAAATACCGGTGGATGGGGACAGGCAGAACTGAATGCTTTCTTGAATGGCCGTTTTTATAATGCTATTCCTACACAATGGAAACAACTGATTAAGCAGGTGAAAATTCCTTCCTCCGCTGGTGGTCAGTCTAAGGAAGTAGTTACAAGTAACTGCTATGTAACGATTCCGTCTGCTATTGAGGTAGATTCTGCTTATTCTTCTGAGCCATATAGCTACGAAGGTGCTACGATTCCTTATATTACTTCCAACAGTACAAGACTTCGTAAAGTAAGCGAAGAGGATGCGAAGGGAACGGAATACTGGCTAAGATCTCCGGATTCAAATTATGATTCTTATTATCTGTATGTAGATGCAACTGGTAATATTACCTCTTGGACTTCTACTATGGATAACAAGGGCGTAGCAATTATGATCTCTATCTAATCAATTAGGCTGTCTGCTTGATGAGTAGACAGCCTTTTCTTATAAAGGAGAATATCATGTATTACAAAATATTAAAAAATGGTAATGTCATTGATGTTCTGGATCGTGTACAGTTTGTAAAGTATCAGTTGAAAAATAGGATTTTGATGCTGTGTAATGAAGAAGAGGCACAAGGTATCTTATCTTCTGATGGAGAAAAAGCTTACCATGTAAAAACTTTACAAAAATTTCCGGTAGACCTTTTTCCAACCGTTACAGCAGAAAGAATCGAAAAACAGGAATATGATCGGTTAAAGGAACTGTACTTAATGACTCCTGATCAAATCATTGATAATTATACGAAAGAATTGATACGAAGGGGGATTTTATAATGACTGACTTGGTTAAAAGCTTACGCAGATTATATGAAGATAAAGTAATCAATGAAGCAAAGATTCGTGAACTCTTTCGAGAAGGAAAAATTACAACGGAAGAAAGCCGTTATATTCTCAGGAAGGAGGAGTGAAATGTACACTGTAAAAATAAATGATGATAATACAGTTAGTATTGTAGCAAAACAAAGAATTGTTCAATTCAGTAAACTGGTTGATGAATTGTATTTTATTGTTCCTAAACTTTATAATGGATATGAAATGAAAAACTTTGAGTTCTGGATGCTATTCAAACCGACTGATGGTCATGAATTTAAGATGGAATTATTAAAATTAGTTGACGAGAATTATAAGAATGATTATCTTCGATATACTACTGATTTTGACACGAATCTTACAAAAGATGCTGGGACTATTGAGATTCAACTGAAGTTTGTCAATGAAGAGATGAATAGTGATGGACAAGTAACACAGAGGGTAAGAAATATTGAAAAATTTACCATTGATATTACATCTGTTGATAATTGGTTTGTTGCTCCTGATTCAGCTCTTGACACCTTAACACAGTTGCTTCTGGCGAATCGTCAGAATGTACAGGCTTTAAAAGATATTGCAGAAGCTCTTTATAACACCAAAGCAGATGATTTGGTAATTGATAAGATTGCCAAGAAATTGAAAGTCTCTGCGAATGGCGTAGCTGTTGGAGAAGGTGTCAACCTTGCAGATCTCGGTGATGAAGTTGCCGAAGCAAACGATAATGGGCTAATAAAAGTAATCATTTAAGGAGGGAGGATAATAATGGCTGAATATATAAAAAGGTCTCGTCTTTCCTTCCAAAAATATGATATTATCGAAGATTATATTAATCAGAAAAAATTAGATGCCTATGATATTGTTTATACAACAGATACACATGAAAATGTGGTAATAGATGCGGATTTGAATATTGTTCCAATTCGTTCAAGGGTTTATCGCTTTACTGACATCACTTCTGCAAATCTCTCATTAAATAAATCTTCCGATACATATGAAGGACAGATTGTTGCGATATTGCAGGAAAACGATGAGAAGTATTCTGGTTATATTGTAAATAAAAATAAAGTAGGTGAATTTTATGTATCTCCTCTTTCGGAGTCAGGTCAGATTGATTATGATTCTCTTGGAAACAAGCCTGTTATAAATAAAATTGGTACACTGAATTCTCCTATTACTGTTGATCAATTAGAAGATGGTATTTATAAAATTCGTGGCCAATATAAACTTACAGAAAGTGCTATAACCATCTATTTAAGCTCTAATGATAATTTCTTTCTGGTAAAAACAGAAAATGACATAACATATATCAAGAAAATATCCGCAATGGATATTACAGATTACACTGTTAATTCTGATGGAAGCATTTCTGCTTCTACAATCCCAACAACAAAAATCTTAAAGAATTATGCTACGAAATCTTATGTAGATGATAAAATCGCTGCTTTAGATCTTTTAACCAAAGATGATGTAACAACCTATGTAGCTGATATTATCAACAATACTATAGATGAAAAAATTGAAACTAAAGTAAACAAAATGTATACTCCGGCAGATAATGCGGAGATACAACAATTATTTTTTAAGGAGGAATGACAAATGGCAGCAACTAAAATCGCCACACTAGCTAATTTACAACTTTATGATAATCTCTTGAAAGAGTATATGAGTGCCCAAGATGCACTTTCTCTGAAAACCGTTACTATCTCTGGTAACACTCTGAAATTTTATAAGGTAACAGAACCAGTTGGTAGTACCGAACCAGCATATGTGATTGAATTACCTGAAGGCGACTTGAGCGGTTATGTTAAGAAACTGGTAAATGCAATCGAAGGTAATGTTCTGGTTGCAACTGCTGATGGTTCCATGAAAGATTCTGGAACAAAGCTAACTGATCTTGCCAAGAAAACAGAAGTTACTACTCAGATTGCAGAAGCTATTTCTAAAGCTGGTCATATGCAGAAAGAAGTAGTTACCGTACTTCCAGAAGCTTCTGCCGCAAAAGAAAATGTTCTGTATCTTTATAAAAAAGAAAGTGCTACCGGCTCAGACAAGTATGAAATCTACACCAAAATTGGTGATGAACTGGTAATGATTGATGACACTTCTGTTGATCTGTCTGGTTACATGTCTACAGAACAGGTGAAATCTGCTATCGCCACTGCAAAACAGGAAGCAATTGACGCTGCTTCTGCAGATGCCACAAAGAAAGCGAATCAAGCACTTGCTGATGCAAAAGCTTATACCGATGGAGAAATTGGGAAAGTAAATACTGCTGTAGAAACTTTGACTGGTCGTGTTACTGCGAATGAAAAGAACATCACAACAAACACAACAAATATTAAATCCAATACAGATAAGATTACTGCTTTACAGGGATTAGTTGGAGAGGGATTCACTGCTATTACAGATGCAGAAATCAAAGCCCTTTTTGGAAAATAATTAAATTGGAGGAGAAAAATGGCTCTTGATTATTTAAGCTATCATGGCCTGACTACATATGATTCTGAGTTAAAAGAATACATACAAAAAGAAATCGGAGCCGCTTTTG